>ENA-OURV01000812-OURV01000812.1-human-gut-metagenome-genome-assembly--contig:-NODE-812-length-26308-cov-7.836666_pt1 | contig 26308 bp, 17 predicted proteins | sample MGYA00242141_ERZ509072 | MGnify/ENA primary metagenome ERZ509072 (study PRJEB26280, sample SAMEA2338763) | human gut metagenome | biome: human gut; feature: human-associated habitat; material: faeces... | reverse complement strand
GTTACCTGAGCCCTCTCTCCCGAAAGCGGTTGCAAAGGTATAGCCTTTTCTCTTTTCTGCAAATTCTATGAAACACTTTTTTCAAACAATTTTCAATTATTTTTGTAAACAACTGTAAATCAATTGTATTTTAAAGCATATTTTTCAATGCTTCTTCAAATACATCTTCATACTACACCTTATTATATATTATATAAAGGCGAAAAACTGATTTACACTGAGAAGTTCCTTTTAAAACTGGATAGTTTCATACTGGAAAGAAGGCACTGAAAAGACGAGATACTTTATATCATCGGAAGGTTTTATACAAACTTTAATTACACTTTCAGGAAAATATATTCAAACCGGAAAACTTTATACCGGTAGTAAATACCAGAGAAGACGATAAACTTTACACAAACTTTAACTTATACTTCTGGGAAAATATATTCAAACTGAAAAAACTTATACCAGTAGCAAATACCAGACAAGAAGATAAACCTTACACAAACCGACAGATTTCACATTAACTGGAAAACCTTTTATATCAGTTAAGAGATTCTATTATTGCTGGAAATTCTTTAAACCGAAACCATATACCAGCTGAATGATCTGATAAAATCAGGAAACTTACAGATCATTCAAACTTGTATAGGAAAAAGCCTGCGATAAAAGAAATAATACTGTTCAGCTAAATATTATTTGGTAAATGTTTCTGTCTGCTTCAGTACATACTCGGAATTCTTCACGTCCCATACATAAGTTTTTTTATCTACCACATCTCCCTCCTCATCATAAGAAAAATCTATTTTGCAAAGACGGTTCAGATATTTTCCATCGGTCACAGAATACATTTCAATATTCGTCACCTTCTTTCCTTCTGATTCTACATTATAAACAACTTCAGGAGTAGAAACGGACGCTGCTACAACAGCTGAGATAATCAAATTTGCGATCATAATAAATAATGTTTTTAAAGTTAAACCTTTTTGTTATTTCTTATGATGCAAAGGTAAAGTGGCCGATGTATCTTTTATGTTATCAACAAGTTATCTTTAGGTTAAGACTGAGAGGGCTTAGCGTTCCGGCAATAATCATTTTTCCGAAAATGAAAATGAGCGATCATCATAGAGAAATGTATCTGCATATACTCTGCCCGCTATAATGACGCAATCTCCACAGAAGACTGATTTCATCGGAAAAAAACAAAACAGATAAAAAAGCAAAGTAACAGATCGAGACATCTCCCACAACGAAACCCGCGATCAAAGGAATATACCCACACAGACTATGTGCAAGCATGTTCGCTATACGGAAATGACGGATTTTTAAATTGCCTTTATGAAACAAGCGGAAAGTGTAATTACGCTTATTATATCTGATCTTCAGCATCCGGTATGCCGCCGGATGAATCAGGATATACACCACAGACTGTAGCAGCCAATTCACCAGAACTCCGCAAACAAAACTGGACAATACCAAGTACTTGCCCCGGCTGAAACAATTCTCAGAAGTCACATTCAGACTGTCAACTCCATAAACTACTGAAAAAAGCGCCATCATGACTGGCAAACAAACAAAGAAAGTTATTATCACCTTCAGATTAATATGCTTCGTTTCTGTGATATCTATAATCACCTCCTCTCCTTCCGGCCCTCTGCCGTATGAAATCACTGTACCTTTCGGAGATGCAGATTTTCGGGAAAACAAATACTTGAACAGTTTCATACCTAAATTATCTTTGTAACAGATCTTTTTTGCTGTTACAAAGATAGAACAAGAAAAAAAACCGTCACCTTATCCTTATGTTATCTTTAGGTTAAGACTTCATTTTCATACCCTGCAAAAGATTCTATACTTTATCTTTGCAAAAGAAACATGCGACAAAATACAACAATACCCATGAATACTTCCCGACGCAAGAAAAACATCATCTTCATAACCATCCTCTCAGTTCTCGGACTTCTGGGAGCTATGGTACTGCAGGTGACATGGATTTTCAATTCATATGAACTGATCCGGAACGACATTCAGAAGGAAAGTTATGCAACCATCGAAAAAGCCCTGGAAGAAGAAGGGAACATAAGATTCGGCAGAACACCGAAAGGAACAGAAATATTGAGTGGTCCGACCAATGACACCATTCCACCTATGGCATATTTTTATCAGCGTCTGACCGAAATGGGCTACCCGATGTCGTTGCATAACCTTGATTCCATCACCTCCGAACTTCTGCTCAAGAACGAACTGGGCGATCAGTATTACATTTATATCATGAATCCGCGTACCGGAAAAATCTTCCATGAAATCGGAACACGGAAAACTCCTTCCTTCATGGCCGTCAAGCCGAAATACTTTCCCATCCGCTCTGATTATACCCAGGTTGTCCAACTCGTCCTCACCAATCCTTACCAGACATTCCTGAAACGGATGGGCCTGTTGCTTGCCGGTACTTTCATCATCATGCTGCTTGTGATTGTATGCATAGGCCATCAAGTGAGATTGATTTCGCGATTCGAAAAGATTTTCCAGATTCGTGAGGACTTCTCCTATGCCATGATCCACGACATGAAAACACCGCTGACCACCATTATCATGGCCTTGAAATTCCTGAGAAGCGGTAAGCTTGATGACAAGCCGGAGATGAAAGACCGTTATTTCAGCATAGCAGAAACAGAATCCGACCATCTGCTGACGCTCACCAACAAAGTTCTGACCATCTCCAAACTGGAGAATCACAAACTGGAAATGAACAAGACAACGGTAGATCTCGTTCCCATGCTGGACAAACTGACGGAGAAGTTCAAGACAAAATCACAGAAACCGGTGGAGTTTACACTGGATCTCCAAAGCAAATCGGCATATGCTGACAGCGAATATCTGGAGGAAGTTATCAGCAACCTGATAGATAATTCCATCAAATATTCCAAAGACAGTGTACAAATCAACATCACTGCCGAAGAAAGCGACCGATACACGGTTCTGAAGATTCGCGACAACGGACTGGGCATAGCAGAAAAAGATATCCACCTGATCTTTCAGAAGTTTGAACGAACTTCTGCTGTCAAACGTAACCGCAGGAACGGAGTTTCCGGATTCGGACTGGGTCTTTCTTTCGTGGACCAGGTAGTAAAGGCACATCACGGGAAGACATTTGTTACCAGTATAGAGGACGAGTTTACTGAATTTATAATATATTTGCCTCTGACAGACAGTGAAGAATAAGCCTAAATCAATAACAATATGACAAACAGACAATTGAACTTTGAAAACATAGACAAGGTAGAGAATCTCAATTACACTCCACTGGAAAAGAAATACCTAAAAGTCCAGACAGTAAAAACGATACTAGTTTATATCATCTTTATGGGACTCACGCTTCTGTTCCTTCTGGCAGAGGAGTTCGCCTATCGTGTGGTAACGACAATCGGCATAGAATGTGTTTTTCTGACAGCTATGATTGTGAATCTTTTTCTACTTCCCAAGGCCTATTCCTATAAAGGATTCGCCATCCGTGAACATGACATCACATACCGTTCGGGAATTATCTTCCCTTCAGTAATTACGATTCCTTTCTGTAAAATACAGCAAGTCAGCATACGCCAGAACCCGATAACACGCATTTTCGGACTTTATGCCATCGACATCGTGAATGGTGCGCAGATGCTTGAAGCTACCAGCATTCCGGGACTGACAGAAGAGAAAGCAAATGATATTAAAGCACTTATAATAGAAAGCATCAGAAATGAAAATAAATGATTTCTCAATACCGCGCAGGATGAGCAAAAGTGCTTTCGTAATTTATTTCGTGAAGGCTCTGCGAAACTATGCAAGTATTATCCTGATACTTTTCACTGTCAGGATATTCGATTCATCCGAGGAGACTTCTATTATGGAATACATAATAATGCTTCTGTCCTACCTGGCAGGATTCCTTGTCATATCGCTGATAACCGCATTCCTAAGCTTCTACTTCAAGAAATATTACGTTGAGAACGGTAACCTGATTTTTATCCATGGTGTCATACAGCATGAAAGGACAAGCGTCCCTCTACATAAGATCCAGTCTTTACGAACCAAAAGCGGTCTCATTTATCGTATACTTGACATGAAAGGCATCTCGTTTGACACTCTTGCATCACGGACTGAAGAGATAGAACTCATCCTTGATGATGATGACTGGGATGCTCTGTTAAGCCGTGTGGAGACTCAGGAAAATACACAGGAAGAAGTACACAAGACAGAAGCTACGGAACAGGAGGCCACAGCAAACTGTAAAAGCATAAAACTGAAAGTAAGCAACCTAAACCTGATTAAAGGCGCTCTCTGCCAGAATCACTTCAAAGGCATGGCAGTGTTGTTCGGTGTGCTTGCCACGCTGTACAATCAGATAACTTCGGTCAACGACAAGGCTGCAAAATATTTCTTAGACTATGTAGAAACACATGCTGATACTTCCGCATTCTCTATTACAGCTGTATTAACAGTCATAGTGATACTGTACATAGTAATTCTGATCCTATGGATGGGAAAGGTTTTCCTTCAATACTTCAATATGGATATACGTATGAACGAAAAACAGCTCTTCTTCGAAAGCGGACTGATTACGCGTAACAGCAACCGGTTCTCATTCGACAAGGTATGTACGCTTTACGTTAAAAGGAATATCATTGAAAACTGGTTGGGCTGCTGCACTATAATGGTCAGGCAGGCGCTGAATGCAACAGACGAAAAAAAAGATACCGACGTAAAGATTTACGGTTCATCACATGACGGGAACTTCCTGAACTGGTGGCTGGGAAAAGACTATAACTCCTCGCCAACTGTCATTTCTGCCCGTTCCGGTTATGGCCTGCTTGGCTACATCGTAAGATTCGATATTCTGATTTCGCTTCCGGCCGCCATAGCCTTGTACTATTACGGACAGTACATCTGGCTTTTTGCTCCCATAACCTATATGCTGGTTTCACTGAGCAAGGGACTTCTTGCCGTACGCAGGAGCCATATCACACTGAAGGAGGACTATATGGAAATAAGCAACGGAAAGTTTGCCGAAATCTATAATTATATAAAGTATGACAATATAGAAGTCGTACGTATGGTTTCCACTCCTTTCACACCATATAATCACAGGGTAAAACTGGTGATTTCCACCAATGGAACATCGTTCGCCATAAGGAGTCTGAAAGAACAGGAAGCCAAGGAAATATACGAACTGCTGTTGCTCAACAGCTACAACAATTAAATCATATTTTCACTTTTACTCAATTTTTATTTTACAAATATATAGGCAATACGATATTTTAAATATCTTTGTATAGATAAACACGAAAAAGCTATGATCAGATTATTATTAGTGGAAGATGACAACAATCTTTCATACATTGTCCAGACTGGACTTCAGGACATTATCGGAGGCTATGAAGTCATTACTGCCTGCAACGGAAAAGAAGGTCTGGAAGCCTGGAAAGAACATCACCCTGACATCATTATTTCAGACATCGACATGCCCGTGATGAACGGATTCGAAATGGTACGGCTGATTCGGGAAACCGACGGCGACACGCCCATCCTCTTTGCTTCTGCGCTTACTTCGCCCAAGGATGTCAGAAAAGGATATGACATCGGCGTCAACAATTACGTGAAGAAACCGTTCATTCCCGATGAACTGGATGCCCATCTGCATGCCATCCTCAAGATGAAGGAAGGAGCCAGAAGCCGCAATGAGAGCAGCATGTGCAAGTTCGGCAATTATACACTGGATGCCGGACATGCCACCCTCCGCAATACGGCTACCGGACAGTCGACAACCCTGACCGCCCGGGAGGCACAGATTCTGCAACTGCTGGCCGGGAACAAGGGGGAAGTGGTCAGAAGAGAAGTCATCCTGAGCCGCTGCTGGGAAAAGACGGACGACTATTTCGCTTCACGCAGCCTGGACGTATTTATCAACAAACTTCGCAAGCTGTTTGAAAATGATCCTCAAATCGAAATCAAGACAGTGCGCGGAGTGGGACTGATGCTGACCGACTCCTGAAAACCCCTCGAACTTTTTTAAAAACGCTTCGGCCTTTTTAAAAAACGTTTCGGCGTAACGAGTAAAATGTTTCGACGTTTTTTCACCCGCGCCCGAGACGTTAAGAAAGGCTTCCGGAACGTCTGGAAACCGCGGAAACATCTTGCAGACAACCCGCCGGAATCGTGCGGTCGTTGGGGCTGGATCGTGCGGTCGTTGCCGGGGCATCGAGTAGTACGATGGAGCCGAATCGTGCGGTCGATTCCGGAGGATCGAACGGTCAAGGCCGGAGGATCGTCCTTCCGCCGGACGCCTGTATAGATTCCGTCTCCCAATAATTTACTAAAGCATTAAACACACAAACAGATAAGAAACAGAAAACCTGATTACTTGTAGAGATTCATTTCATCAAGGAGAAAAATATTTTTTCTAATTTTGCGGAGAAAAAAATTATTTCAGACTTTATAAGATAAGACACAAAATAACATTACAAAATGAAAACAACCAAACAAATCTTATGTCTGCTATGCAGCCTGGTTTGTGCCTGTGGATTGTCAGCACAAACCATAACCGGAAAACTGACCGACGAACAAAACCAACCTCTTCCCTATGCCAATGTTGTGATACTTTCGCTTCCTGACTCCGCCTTCGTAAACGGTACCGTCAGTGCTGAAGACGGAAGTTTCAGCCTCAACGCAACAGCTTCCGACCAGATTATCCGTATCACTTCAGTGGGATACAACACGGTCTACAAGCCGGTCCAGCCTGCTGATCTGGGAACTGTCCGGCTGATTCCGGACACTCAGCTGCTGAATGAGGTAGTGATCAAGGGCGATCTTCCCCGAACACGCGTAAAAGGAGATGCCATGGTGACTACCGTAACCGGAAGCATACTGGAAAAAGCCGGAACAGGAAATGACCTGCTCAACAAGATTCCCGGCGTATCGGCAGAAGAAGGTTCGGTCAATGTCTTCGGAAGCGGAGCAGCCGAAATCTACATCAACGGACGAAAGATGCGTGATGCTTCGGAACTGGAACAACTGGAATCAAACAACATCAAGTCGGTGGAAGTGGTTCGTAACCCCGGTGCCCGTTACGATGCATCCGTAGCCGCCGTCATACGCATTTTCACCAAAAAGCCGGAGGGAGAAGGATTCGGCTTCAACAACCGGACCGGCATTTACTACCGGTATAACTGGTCAGAGCTCAATCAGTTCAACTTCAATTACCGCAAGGGCGGATTCGATCTGGGGGGTATGATTTTTGGTATGGACAGCCGGGACGAAGATAATAAGAAGGTCATACAGGAAACCTTTCTGGAAAAAACATGGCGACAGGAGTCTGACCTTTCATCGTGGGTACATACACAAAACCTGGCCGCCATGCTGTCACTCAACTATCAGTTCAACGAACAGCATTCGCTCGGCATGCGTTACAACTACGACTATACTCCCAACAACCGCTGGCACATTCCTCCCCTGCCTACAACGGTTTACTGTGACAGCGAACGGTTTGAGGAAAGCAGCAGTTCCGGATGGCAGGACCGCCTGGAGACAAGACATGATTTCAACCTGTACTATAACGGACAGGTGAAAGGACTGAACATTGACTTCAATGCCGACGGTCTGTGGCAGGACATGAAAAACCCACAGGAAATGCTCGAACGCATCACTTCGGCCGAAGGCGGCACACAGGAACAGCCCGTCACCAGCCATAACGACGAACAGAATCGTCTGTATGCCGCGAAACTGGTTCTGTCACATCCCTTGTGGGACGGCAATGTTTCGCTGGGCAGCGAGTTCACTCACAGCAGCCGGAAGAATCTTTATGTCAATACGGAGGGCATCCTGGATAATGACAACAGCCGGATCAACGAGAATGCTGTCTCCGCTTTTCTGGAATACAGCCGGAACTTCGGTCCGCTTCAGGCACAGGCAGGCGTGCGTTACGAACATCTGGCGTCCGGTTATTACGAACAGGGCCGGCGGATAGACGAACAGAGCCGCACGTATGACAACGTTTTCCCCTCTGTCTCCCTGTCCATGCCCGTGGGAAAAGCTCAGGTGCAACTCGCCTACTCAGGCAGTATCAACCGCCCTTCCTATTACATGCTTCGCAGCAATGTAACCTACATCAACCGCTATACCTACGAAAGCGGAAACCCCATGCTGAAACCAACGCTGATGAACCGGCTCACGCTGAACACTTCCTATAAATGGATATCGCTGAATGTCAACTATACGCATTTGCGTGACGGACTGCTGTACCAGAGCACTCAATACTCGGCCGAGAATCCGACCATCTCGATGGTTACTTTTGTCAATACTTACGACACCGACCGTCTGTACGCCACACTGACACTGGCTCCCACCATCGGCATCTGGTCGCCTCAGTTCAGTGCCATGCTCCTCAAGCAGTGGTTTCCCGTTGATACACCCGACGGACAGGAAAACTTCGGCCACCCGATGGGGAACTTCTCATGGAACAATCATTTCACTCTCCCCAAAGGTTTCCAGCTGGATATTGACCTGCAGGCCGACACACGGGGAGACAATGAAAATAGCCGCATGCTTGAAGGTGCCTGGAGAGCCGATGTCTCTCTTTATAAAAGCTTCCTGAACGAGCGCCTCAGTCTTCAGCTTCAAGGCTCAGACCTGTTCGAATCTTCACAGGCACGCATCACGCTGTTCAGCGGCAACCGCCTGATGACTCTGGATCAGGAAACACGGCGTCAGTTCCGCCTGACCGTACGTTACAAATTCAATGCCGCCAAAAGCAAATACAAAGGTACGGGAGCAGGCCAGAGCCAGAAGAACCGTATGTAACCCGTCGGGAGATAAACACAGGCAAACACAAACCTTACATATAATAACTCGACAAAAGGGCAGTCTTTTTTTCACAAAGGCTGTCCTTTTCACTTGCTGACTGGATTTCATACAAAAGAAACTATTATATTTGTGAAAGAAACAGGCAGACAAACACAAGCGCAAAACACTTTATAAAAACACGAATATGAAAAACTGTACAAACCTTCTTGTACTCTGCTACTTTTTAAGCGGAGTTACGGGCAACATGCTGATCACCAATCACCAGTTGCTCAAAGTCCGGATCATGGCTGTCATTACTCTGTTTCTGGCTGTCGTGATCATTCTGATCATCATCTATCAGCAAAACCTGAAAAACAAAGAGTGTACCATCCGCCGGCTCTCCCCAAATCTGCAGAATTATATCCAGCAGCAAAAGGAGAATGAAATCCGCATCAAACAGAATAAAGAATATATCAGAAGCTTTCAGGATCAGCAGACCGGCCAACAGAAAGACCAAGAACCTGAACAGACATCACAGATCAGCCAGCCGGAACAACAGAACAAGAGTCTGGCACCGGCTAACCAGGAACTGCAGGAACAGATTGAAACCAGCTGGAAAAAACTGAAGGAAACCCCGCTCAGGACACAGCACATTCAGGAACTGACCACTGAAATGCTGCTGCTGAAAGAAAGGGAACAGAAGCTGACCGGACAATTGATCGCGATTCATCCCTTAATGAATGAATTACGGAACTCTCCACGTTTCATGCGTCCTGAAGATCTGGCCGTTCTCAGACAACTGACTGACGACATATATCAGGATTTTACTTCACGGCTGAACAGCCGCTTTACGAACCTGACGGATGTGGACATCCAACTCTGTATTCTGATCAAGCTTCGTTTCACGGTTGCACAGATCGCCATCCTGTCGGCTATTTCTCCGACATCCGTATATCAGCAGAAGTCCCGCATGAAGAAACGGATTCTCAGGATAGAACCAGATGTGTTCTCACATGGGGAAACCCTGGATGTATGGCTCTATAAACTATAAAAAAAGACAGCCACGATCTCCCTCAAGGATCTCGTGGCTGTCTTTTTTTCTTCTTTTTTACCAGCAGGCTTCAGCCGGAAATCAGAACTCACTGGTGAAATGGAACTTGATATGCTTGAAGTCCATCTGAGCCATCTGAAGCACATAACCGCTATCGGCCAGGAACACATCGCGTCCGTCACGGTCTTTGGCCATATACTGATACTTACGTTTCTTAAAGGATTCCAGTTCGGCAGGATCATCACTTTCAATCCAGCAGGCCTTGTAAAGGCTGATCGGTTCCCAACGGCACTTCGCATTGTATTCATTCTCCAGACGATACTGAATCACCTCGAACTGCAGCTGTCCTACCGTTCCGATAATCTTCCGACCATTAAACTGATTCACAAACAACTGGGCCACACCTTCATCCATCAGCTGGTCAATACCCTTGTTCAATTGTTTGGTCTTCATAGGATCAGCGTTCTCAATATACTTGAACATTTCCGGTGAGAAACTTGGCAGTCCCTTGAAGTGAAGCATTTCGCCTTCGGTCAATGTATCTCCGATCTTGAAGGTTCCATTATCCGGCAAACCGATAATATCTCCTGCCCATGCTTCATCCACCGTAGTCTTACGCTGTGCCATAAACTGAGTAGGCGATGAAAAACGCATCGTCTTATTGTGGCGTACATGTAAGTAAGGTGTATTACGGGTAAACTTACCGGAACATACTTTACAGAATGCAACACAGGAACGGTGGTTCGGGTCAATATTGGCAGTAATCTTGAAAATAAAACCTGTAAACTTCGGTTCATCAGGCTGTACGGTACGTTCTTCAGCAGTTACCGGACGAGGGCTCGGAGCAATTTCAACGAAACAGTCCAACAGCTCCTGAACACCGAAGTTATTCAATGCAGAACCGAAGAAGACAGGAGCCAGTTCTCCCTTCAAATAGTCATCAACATTAAATTCAGGATAAACTCCATCAATCAGTTCCAGTTCGCTGCGCAACTTCTCAGCCAGCGGAGTACCGATATGCTGATCGAGTTCCTCGGTGTGAATGTCAACTTCCACCTTTTCCGTAACCACCTGTTTAGAGGGCTGGAAAAGGTTCAGCTTCTGTTCATAAATATTATAAACGCCCTTGAAGCGGGGTCCGCTTTCGATCGGCCAGGTCAACGGACGTACATTGATAACCAGTTCTTCTTCCAGTTCATCCAACAAGTCAAACGGATCTTTAGCCTCACGGTCCATCTTATTGACGAAGATGATCACAGGTGTATTTCGCATACGGCAAACTTCCATCAGCTTACGTGTCTGCGTTTCCACACCCTTTGCTCCGTCCACCACAATGATAACACTATCCACAGCAGTCAATGTCCGATAAGTATCTTCGGCAAAATCCTGGTGTCCCGGAGTATCCAGAATATTCACTTTGTAGTCATGGTAATCAAATTCCATAACAGAGGTTGTTACAGAGATACCACGCTGCTTTTCGATATCCATCCAGTCGGATGTCGCAGTTTTCTTGATCTTATTCGATTTTACAGCTCCGGCCACCTGGATCTGTCCTCCAAAAAGCAGCAACTTTTCTGTCAATGAAGTCTTACCGGCATCCGGATGCGCAATAATCGCAAAGGTTCGTCTTCTTTCTATTTCTGCGTTCATTCTATTATTTATTCTATCTGTTTTATTAATCTGTCAATAACTTCTGCACACATTCCTGAAGGCTGTCTACCCAATAAGGTATTTCCACCCCATACGTTTCCTTGATCAGCGTTTTATCCAACACTGAATAATGCGGACGATTGGCCTTTGCCGGATATTCACAAGTGTGCAACGGCTTTACCTGGCAGGACGTAATTCCAGCCAACCGGAAAATCATCTTTGTAAAATCATACCAGGAACAAACTCCTTCATTACTGAAATGATAAACACCGGGTACGATACCTTTATCCAGAATAGTGAAAATTGCAGCAGCCAGATCACGTGCATAGGTTGGAGTTCCTATCTGGTCAAACACGACTCCCAAGGATTCTCTTTCCTTTCCCAGACGAAGCATGGTCTTCACAAAATTATTGCCGAAAGCAGAATATAACCATGCAGTCCGGATAATCACGGTGGAAGAACAATATTTCAAAGCTTCCTGTTCTCCGGCCAGCTTTGTCGAACCATACACTGAATCCGGACAAGTGGGCTGTCCTTCACCGTAAGGGACATGCGCAGATCCGTCGAATACATAGTCCGTTGAAACCTGTATCAAGACTCCTCCACGGGATTGTATGGCCTTAGCCAAATAGCCCGGCGCCAGATGATTCAGACGATCACACAATTCAACATTGTCTTCGGCTTTATCCACCGCCGTATAAGCAGCACAATTTACAACAATATCAATCAGATGTTCCTCTATATATGCAGCAACAGCTTTTTCATCACATATATCCAGCTCCGCAACATCTGTGAAATAATAATGATAACCTGTATTTTTTTCGGCAAGCAAACGCATCTCATTACCCAGCTGTCCGTTTGCACCTGTTATCAATACATTTTTCATATTCATCAAAAATTTCTACTAATCAAGATCCAGTTCACCTGCTTTGTCCTTTGCATAATAACCGGACAGCATAGCCAACAAATCACTTATCACCTTAATGGCCTTTTGAGTATCTTCACTTATTTCCTTCTTTTGAAGTTTCAGCATCAGAACACCATACATGGCATCAAAACAGGTCTCTATTTCAGGAGCATCCTTGTCTGCCCCCTTTGCACGCAATTCAACAATAAACGGAAGCGCTTTGTAATAAGCCGCACTGTAATAAGGGAACTTAGGAGAACGCAGTAAGCGTAAATGCAGATCAGTCAACCAGATAATGACATTCCGGTTAATCTGAATATGTCCTTTCTCCATAACCCCTTCATCATGCATCATGGCAATCAGGTCTTCATACCATTGTGCCAGCGCTTTTTTATGTTCCTCATCCACAGGATAAGAATTGACGATGGTCTCGCGTATCTTCTCCATATCAAAATTGTTGGCACGAATCAGATCTTCTACCTGCCACATATAAAGCAGATATTCCGCAATGTTTTGCTTTTTTAATTGTTGAGAAATATACATGATTAAGAGAATGATTTTCCAGTCAATGCTAATACGATTCCTATAACCGAAGCAACCATGACTACAATACCTATAATACGATTCAAGACCCAGATACCTCGTACATTAAACCGGGTCCGGACCTTATTCACAAAATAAGTGATACTAAACCACCAGGTTAATGCTCCCAGAATAATAGCCAAATAACCAACCAGCTGAAATCCGACGGGACTACCTGGCATAACAAAGGAAAAACGAGCAAAAAGACCTATAAACAAAAATATGATCAGCGGATTGGACAGAGTTACGAAAAACGCCGTTACAAAATTATGCAGATAAGATCCCCGATTGGCAGACGTAGGACGAAGTGATTTCACCGGATTACTCCGGAATGTATAGATACCAAATACCAGCAGCATCAAACTGCCAACTACCTGCAAAAACAACTGATGCTTAAGAATCAGTTCGTCCATAAAACTCATGCCGTAGCCGGTCAGTAAAGCATAACAGATATCACTTAAAGCAGCTCCCAGTCCTGTTACAAAACCAAACCAGCGTCCTTTGTTCAACGTACGCTGAATACAAAGCACACCCACAGGTCCTAACGGAGCCGAGACCACAACTCCCACGATAAACCCTTTCACCAATAAATCCAGTATTGTAACCTGCTCTATCCAATTCATACTGCAAAGATGATACTTTTTTACGAAAGTACCTATATTTCGTTCTCTTTTTCTTTCGTACAAACAGGCTTTTATGTAACTTTGCAACACAATTTAAGCAGCATAAAAATATCATTTAAATAACATTAAAGTGCTATGATTCTATTTTTCAGAACCCCGACAAACAGAGTGATTGCTACAGCGTGTAACAATGAGTTCAACGCTGAAGACATCAAAAAATTGTGCTGGCTCTACGATAATGCGACCGTAGAAAAGGAAGATAATCTGAAAGGTTATTTCATTGGTCCGCGTCGTGAAATGATAACTCCCTGGAGTACCAATGCGGTAGAAATCACTCAAAACATGGGATTGACCGGTATTCGTCGTATCGAAGAATATTTTCCTGTCAAAGATGAAAATGCCGAATACGACCCGATGCTGCAACGTATGTATCACGGGCTGAATCAGGACATTTTCACTGTGGACATCAAACCGCAGCCAATCATATATATTGAAAATCTGGAAGAATATAACGAAAAGGAAGGTCTGGCGCTCTCACGCGAAGAAATGGATTACCTGATGAAGGTAGAAAAAGACCTGGGACGCAAGCTGACCGACTCTGAAGTATTCGGTTTCGCACAGATCAACTCAGAACACTGCCGCCACAAAATCTTCGGCGGAACCTTCATCATCGACGGACAGGAAATGGAGTCTTCTCTGTTCCAGATGATCAAAAAGACTACTCAGGAAAATCCGAATAAGATTATCTCAGCTTACAAAGACAACGTAGCTTTTGCAGAAGGTCCGGTAGTAGAACAGTTTGCTCCGGCTGACCACTCAACATCTGATTATTTCGTCATCAAAGATATCAAAACCGTTATCTCACTGAAAGCGGAAACTCACAACTTCCCGACTACCGTAGAACCGTTCAACGGTGCTTCTACCGGTACAGGTGGTGAAATCCGCGACCGTATGGGTGGTGGTAAGGGTTCATGGCCGATTGCCGGAACCGCTGTATACATGACTTCTTATCCGCGTACAGAAGAAGGACGTGAATGGGAAAACATTCTTCCTGTCCGTAAATGGTTGTATCAGACTCCCGAACAGATTCTGATCAAAGCATCAAACGGTGCTTCTGACTTCGGTAACAAGTTCGGACAGCCGCTGATCTGCGGTTCTGTACTGACCTTCGAACACGAAGAAAACAACGAAAAATATGCTTACGACAAGGTTATCATGCTGGCTGGAGGTGTGGGCTACGGCACACAACGTGACTGTCTGAAAGGCAGCCCAGAAGCAGGAAACAAGGTTGTAGTGATGGGTGGTGACAACTATCGTATCGGTCTGGGCGGTGGTTCCGTTTCTTCTGTAGAAACAGGACGTTACTCTTCAGGCATTGAGCTGAACGCTATCCAGCGTGCCAATGCAGAAATGCAGAAACGTGCTTACAATGTGGTACGCGCCCTGTGTGAAGAAGACGAAAACCCGATCGTATCTATCCACGACCATGGTTCTGCCGGACACGTGAACTGTCTGTCTGAGCTGGTGGAAGACTGCGGTGGTCTGATTCATATGGACAAGCTGCCTATCGGCGACGAAACACTGTCAGCCAAGGAAATCATTGCCAACGAGTCTCAGGAACGTATGGGCTTGCTGATTGACGAAAAAGCCATCGAACATGTACACAAGATTGCAGAACGCGAACGCGCTCCGATGTACGTGGTAGGTGAAACAACCGGCGATCATCGCTTTGCCTTTGAACAGGCTGACGGCGTACGCCCGTTCGATCTAGCCGTAGACCAGATGTTCGGTTCTTCTCCGAAAACTTACATGGTGGACAAGACTGTAGAACGTCACTATGAAAACGTTTCTTACGATGTTACCAAACTGAATGAATATTTGAACCGCGTGCTGCAACTGGAAGCTGTAGCCTGCAAGGACTGGTTGACCAACAAGGTAGACCGTTCAGTAACAGGTAAGATTGCCCGTCAGCAATGTCAGGGTGAACTTCAGTTACCTTTGAGTGACTGTGGTGTGGTTGCTCTCGACTATCGCGGTGAAAAGGGTATTGCTACTGCACTTGGACACGCTCCGCAGGCTGCTTTGGCTAACCCGGAAGCTGGTTCTGTACTGGCAGTATCCGAAGCTCTGACCAACCTGGTATGGGCTCCGCTGGCAGAAGGTATGGACAGCATTTCATTGTCAGCTAACTGGATGTGGCCTTGCCGTTCACAGGAAGGTGAAGATGCACGTCTATATAAAGCCGTAAAAGCATTGTCTGATTTCTGCTGCGAACTGCAGATCAACGTACCGACCGGTAAGGACTCTCTGTCTATGACACAGAAATACCCGAACGGTGAAAAGATTATCAGCCCGGGAACCGTTATCGTTTCTGCCGGTGGTGAAGTATCTGACATCAAGAAAGTCGTTTCTCCGGTAATGGTCAACAAAGCAAAATCTACCTTCTATCATATTGACTTCAGCTTCGATCAGCTTCGTCTGGGTGGTTCAGCCTTTGCACAGTCACTCAACAAGGTGGGCGACGACGTGCCGACTGTACAGAATCCGGAATACTTCCGCGATGCATTCCTTGCAGTTCAGGAACTGGTGAACAAAGGCCTGATTCTGGCCGGACACGATATTTCTGCCGGTGGTCTGATCACTACCCTGCTGGAAATGTGTTTCGCCAATACAGAAGGCGGTATGGAAATCAACCTTGACAAGATCAAGTGCGACGATATCGTGAAGATTCTGTTTGCCGAAAATCCGGGTGTAGTGATTCAGGTAGCAGACAAACACAAAGCTGAAGTCAAGAAGATCCTGGAAGATGCAGGTGTTGGTTATGTGAAGATTGGTGTTCCGACTGAAGAACGTCACATTCTGGTAACTCTGCACGATGCAACTTACCAGTTCGGTATCGACTACCTGCGTGATGTATGGTATTCTACTTCTTACCTGCTCGACCGCAAGCAGAGCATGAACGGCTGTGCCAAAAAACGTTTCGAGAACTACAAACAGCAACCGCTGGAATTTGTATTCGACAAATCATTCACCGGTAAACTGTCACAGTTCGGTCTCGATCCGAACCGCCGTACACCGAGTGGCATCAAGGCTGCCATCATCCGTGAAAAAGGAACCAATGGTGAACGTGAAATGGCTTACATGCTGTATCTGGCAGGCTTCGACGTGAAAGACGTAACAATGACCGATCTGATCAGCGGACGCGAAACACTGGAAGATATCAATATGGTAGTATACTGTGGTGGATTCTCTAACTCCGACGTATTGGGTTCTGCTAAAGGATGGGCCGGAAGCTTCCTGTTCAATCCGAAAGCTAAAGCTGCCCTCGATAACTTCTACGCTCGTGAAGATACATTGTCACTGGGTGTCTGCAACGGTTGCCAGCTGATGATGGAACTGGGACTGATCACTCCGGAAGACAAGAAGAAGGGCAAGATGCTGCATAACGACTCACATAAATTTGAATCTAACTTCCTGGGTGTAACCGTACCGATGAACCGAAGTGTGATGTTTGGCTCACTGAGCGGCTCTAAACTGGGTATCTGGGTAGCTCACGGAGAAGGTAAGTTCTCATTGCCTTATCCGGAAGACCACTACAACGTAGTCCTGAAGTATTCATACGATGAATATCCAGGCAACCCGAACGGTTCAGACTACAGCGTAGCCGGTATCGCCAGCCAGGACGGCCGTCATCTGGCCATGATGCCTCATCTGGAACGTGCTTGCTTCCCATGGGAAAACGCATATTATCCGCTTGACCGCAAAGACGAAGACCAGATCACTCCGTGGATGGAAGCTTTCGTAAATGCCCGCAAGTGGGTTGAAGCACATAAGAAAGCATAAGCCTAATAGCTTCTATAATGATAAAATGCACAAGCTTCATGATACAAAACCATGAAGTCTTGTGCATTTGTTGTTTATTCCAACTTCCTTTATCGCTAATTTATCAGCTTTTCATTTTGAGAACCCATCTATTTTTCCGACATTTGCAACAATCTTCATACGGAGTTCTCTATGTATCGATTTGTATTCATATTATTTATAGCTCTTTCATCCATACTTCAATCCTTTGGACAGACATTTAAATATATCGGAATGGAAGATGGATTAAGCAGCCAGCGCGTTTTATCTATCAGCCAGGGTGCACAAGACTATATCTGGATACTAACCCATAAAGGTATTGACCGATATAACGGAAAACAATTTGATCATTATACACTTCTGAAAGAGGGTACCCCTTTAAATTTCTATCCTGACTTAAATACCATCAATGTAGATATTGACCGAACTCTTTGGGAATATGGTAAAGATGGATATGTCTTTCGTTTCAATGAACTACAAGATACATTCCAATTAGTATTCGATTTGCGTAAGCAGTTTCCGCTACAAAAGAAACAACCGATTACAGCTGTTTACTTCGACAGCTTTAAAAGAATCTGGTTCTGCACCAAAGGAAAACTCTATATATACGATACACAAAATCAAAAAAGTCACTCGCTTTCAAGCTCTATCAACGAAGAAATCATCTCTATTACCGAAAATGAGGAGCAGGGGATATATTATCTGGCCAGTCAAAACAAGATATATGCAACCCGGTTAGAAAAAAAGGCATTAAAGAAAATAACAGATATTCAAATTAAAAACATCTCTGTTATTAATTACATCTATTATCATTCTTATAGCCATCAGCTCATCGTTAACACGCTGGCTAATGGACTTTTAATATATGATCCTCAGTCACAGAAAGCAGATTTGATGGGGGATCTGTTAAAAGACATTCGTATCAATCGTATAATACCTTATTACAAATCACCGAATGATGTGCTGATAGCCACCGACGGAGATGGTGTATACTGGTTAGATATGAAAAGTCACCATTGTACACGCTTCCTGCAAGAGAATTATCAACTGCCCAACAAAATGAATGGGAGTATCATTAAAGACATTTATATTGATACGGCTCATCGAATCTGGAATGCTATTTACCCCACTGGATTAACTGTATATTCAGAACAATACCCTGCCTACGAATGGATTACTCACTCACGTAACAATACAAACTCCTTGGTAGATAACCGAATCAACGGTATCATGCAGGATTCGGAAGGAGATACATGGTTTGCTACGAATAATGGCATCAGCTGTTATAATCCGACTAGCAAAAAATGGCGCAACTACTTGTCATCGTTTGATCAGAATGCTCACAATGACAATCACGTTTTTATATCACTCTGCGAACTCAGACCAGGAGTCGTTATGGCTGGAGGATACATGTCCGGTATCTATTTGATATATAAAAATACCCAACAAGTAAGATACATATCTCAATTATCCAATGAAGAGGAACCCCTTCCTGATAAATACATCCGAAGCATTCTACGCGACAACGACGGTAATATCTGGACTGGCGGATTTTATTGTTTACGTATGTTCAATCCCAGTAATGGTAAACGCTACCGTTATGATACGGTCTACCCCATTACACAGCTACTTGCCAAGGATGAAAACACTCTTTGGGTAGGAACGATCAATGGTATTTACATTTTTGACAAGCAAAAGAAATGTATGACACCTTATGATACAGACACAGAAATAGGCTGTATTAACATGATTTATCAAACGCCCGACAGAAGGCTGACCTACTTCGGTACTTACGGAAATGGATTATTTATCATCAATAACAAAACACATGCAATAACCCACTACAACGAAAAAAACAGTGGGCTTGTAACAGATAACATTTATTGCATTGCGCCTGACAAATACGGAAATATTTTGTTAGGGACTGAAAAAGGATTGTCCCAGTTCAATATTAAAGAACAAATCTTTATCAACTGGAGCAAGGAACAAGGTTTAGTTCCGTCAAACTTTAATCAAGGCGCAGGCATTAATGCCAGAAATGGGAATCTGATATTCGGAAGCAGCAAAGGAGCCATCGTCATTCCTGACAGCATTGAGCTTCCCCGTACATTCTCCAGCCACATGGTATTTACTGATCTGAATATCATGTATAAAACTGTACACCCACAAGAACCCGGATCTCCCTTATGCAAACCATTGAATGAGACCACTAACATTGAACTGAAGTACAATCAGAATACCTTCTCTATGAATGTTTCCTCTATCAATTTTGATAATCCTTCGAACATTCTATACAGTTGGAAACTGGATGGATTTTATGACTTATGGTCTCCTCCTTCAAGTAACAACCTGATCCGTTATACAAACCTCTCGCCTGGTAACTATACCTTAAAGGTAAGAGCTATCCTGTTTGACAATCATCAGGTACTGGAAGAACGTGAGATCCAGATTTTTGTCGGCCGTCCATTTTGGCTTACCTTCTGGGCATTTCTCATTTATGCCTTAATCATTATTGGAACATTCTATGCATTAATACGATATCAGGCGATCAAACGAGAACGGCGTTCATCACGAGATAAAATCAACTTTTTCATCAATACCGCCCATGACATCAGAACACCTTTAACTCTGATCAAAGCACCTTTAGGAGAAATCTTAAAGAATGAACAACTGAGTGAACAAGGGATTTCCAATATAAATCTGGCTATTCAAAATACTGATAACTTATCAGAACTGGCCAATAACCTTATCAACTTTCAGAAAGAAGAATTATACAGTTCCAAAGTAACTGTATCTCAATACGAACTGAATCAATATTTACGTTCATATCTGCTTCAGTTTGAAAATTATGCGATCCAGAATGCCATAGCCTTGACTTATCAAAGCGATTTTGAAAGTTTAGATGTCTGGATTGATAAGAATAAAATGGATTCCATTTTACGGAATTTAATCACGAACGCTTTAAAATACACTCCTCAAGGAGGAAAAGTATCTCTGAAAGCTACGCATAATAAAAATACATGGAGTCTGAATATAACAGATACAGGTATAGGTATCTCCCGAAATGACCAGAAGCGTCTCTTCAAATATCTGTTCCGAGGAGCTAATGCAACCAATCAAATGATTACAGGTTGTGGCATTGGTATGTTGCTTACTTACCGCCTTATCAAGAATCATGAAGGGAAAATCAGCTTCCAGAGTACGGAAAATGTAGGTACCAGTTTCCAACTCTGCTTCCCGATCAAAAGTAACCGGTACGTTTATAAATCAGAAGAATCTGTCAGCAACACCACTTTCTCTGTGTTGTTACAAGACAATACTCCTTCTACTCAGACTGGAGTTATTGCCGGCAAAGAATCCCATCCGGATGCTCCGCTCATTCTGATTGTAGAAGACAATATATCTCTTCGGGCCTTTCTTATGCAAAGTCTGTCTGAGACTTATCGGGTAGAAGGTGCCGGGAACGGTCAGGAAGCTTTGGAGCTTATACAAAACCAACAACCGGATTTGGTGCTTTCAGATGTCATGATGCCTATTATGGACGGTCAGGAATTATGTAAGAACTTAAAGAACAATATTGAAACCAGCCATATTCCGATCATTCTATTGACAGCACTGGGAGACAAAGAATACATATTAAAAGGATTGGGAAATAAAGCAGATTTGTATATAGTCAAACCTTTTGACCTGACTGTTTTATTGGCCAATATCAGTAATGTACTGGAAAACCGGGAACTGATCCGCCGCCGTTATCAACAACATGTCACTCAGCTTCCTGAAGAAGAAGTTCCTGCAGCAGGACCCACTTTATCCCCATTGGATGAAGAGTTTATGCAAGAGGTTACAGCCATTGTCAAAGAGAGACTGGACAAGGACCTGACAGTTGATACTCTATGTGCTGCCATGAACATGAGCCGAACCAGTTTTTATAATAAAATAAAAGCACTTACGGGAATCGCTCCTGCAGATTTCATCCGTAACATCCGTATGCAGGAAGCTGCCTTATTGCTCAGAAGTAAACGCTATACTGTTGCCGAGGTAGCAGATCGCATGGGATTTGCCGATCCGAAATACTTCACGGATACATTCAAGAAATTCTACGGAATGCCCCCAAGTGTGTACATGAAACAGGATAACAATCAATAAAAACGTATGAATTTTTACATTAAAGCATTCCTGATCTTCAGCCGTATCGGACTTTTCACCATCGGAGGAGGATATGCCATGGTTCCACTTATTGAAGCAGAAGTGGTAGACAAACGTAAATGGATCAGTAAAGAAGATTTTCTGGATCTGATGGCTTTAGCTCAAACTGTACCCGGTATTTTTGCTGTAAATATAGCTATCTTTATTGGTTATAAGTTACGCAAATTAAGAGGAGCCTTAGCTATGGCTTTAGGTACAATCCTGCCCTCTTTCCTTATCATTCTGGCTATTGCTTTGTTCTTTCAACAATTTAAAAGTTATCCGGCTGTAGAAAGTATATTTAAAGGAATTCGCCCGGCTGTGGTTGCCCTGATTGCAGCACCGACTTTCAAAATGGCCAAAACAGCACGTATCAACCGTTATAACATCTGGATACCTGTTGTTTCTGCAGGACTAATCTGGTTACTGGACTTCTCACCTGTCTATGTCATTATTCTCAGCGGACTGGGAGGATTTATTTACGGACGTTGGCAGGCCCAACATAACAATCAACAGAAAGGAGAAATGGAACAATGATTTTCTTACAGCTCTTCTATACATTCTTTAAAATCGGACTTTTTGGATTTGGTGGCGGATATGCGATGCTCTCCATGATTCAAGGAGAAGTTGTAACCCGGCATGAATGGCTTTCTTCTCCGGAATTTACCGATATCATCGCAATCAGCCAGATGACCCCCGGACCTATCGGTATCAATTCTGCTACTTATGTAGGCTATACAGCCGTTGTTAATACCGGCTATTCACATCTGGTCGGTATCGCAGGATCCATAATTGCAACCCTGGCCGTTATTTTCCCTTCCTTTATCCTGATGCTTCTCATCAGCCGGTTCTTCTTGAAATACCAGAAGCATCCTTCCGTAGCTGCCGTATTCAATGGGCTTCGTCCGGGAGTAGTAGGTCTGCTGGCAGCCGCCGCACTGGTACTGATGAATGGAGAAAACTTCGGAAATGATACCTGGCAGGTAATGGTCAGCATTCTGCTTTTTATCGGTGCTTTCATTGCATCGCTTCGTTACAAAGTTAATCCGATCCTGCTTATCGTTATCTGCGGTATTCTGGGATACATTATTTATTAAAGACTTATGCCATGCTACATACTCCGGAAATTGCAATCATAGAACCTAATACTCTTACAAGTATCGGACTGAGAATCATTCTCGAAGAACTGATTCCCAATGCTGTCATCCGTTCCTTCTCAACTTTTGAAGCCCTGATCGATGACACTCCCGACATGTATACACACTATTTCGTGTCAGCTCAAATTTATTTTGCCCACACCAGCTTCTTTCTGAATCGTCGTCCCCGGGCTATCGTTCTTGCCGTAGGAGAACAACCTGCTCTGAACGGAGTTCCTACACTGAATATCTGTCTGCCACAGGATCAACTGGTACAGGCTATCATGCAGCTCCGCAAATATGGACATAGCATGCATCCGCATCCTTCCACCCAACAACAGGATACTGAGCATGAACTTTCTCCCCGGGAAATCGAAGTTCTGGTGCTGATCACCAAAGGATTGATCAATAAAGAAATTGCAGATAAACTCAACATCAGTCTGACAACCGTTATTTCTCATCGGAAAAATATTACCGAAAAGTTAGGCATAAAATCGGTTTCCGGACTGGCTATCTATGCAGTTATGCGTGGTTATATCGAAGCCGACAGCATTTAAAACAATTTCCAGAAAACGATACGACAATAGAGATCCTTTTTATCAGTTCAGACGGAATAAATTCAGTCTCTGCTTTTTCAATAAACAGCGCCGAATGCCGGATATTCATATAGCTTATGCATAAAGGAATCCTAATAAATGAGGATTGCATAACACATCAAATAGCCGTTACTTTGCAGCCGAATTACTAAACGACTGATTGAGACAGAATGAAAAGACGTATTACCCTTGCCCTGCTGGCTGGCATAAGCACACAAGCTGCTTTCAGCTCCCCTACAGACGAGTTACTTCCCAAAGACACTACAAAAGTTTTCGACATCGAAGAAATAGTAGTCATTGCAACCCCTAAAGAAAACAGCCGCCTGAGACAACAGCCTCTTTCGGCTACCTCTTTCTCGCAGAATGAAATGCGGGGAAATGCCGTAACCTCTGTTAAATCGTTGTCCGGTCTGGTACCTAATCTCTTTATCCCTGACTATGGTTCCAAACTGACTACCTCCGTATATGTCCGTGGTATAGGTTCACGTATCAACACCCCGGCTGTAGGATTGTATGTTGATAACATTCCGTTTATTGATAAATCAGCTTTCGATTTCAATTATTCGGATATTGAACGTATCGACGTCATGCGAGGTCCGCAAGGAACCTTATATGGCCGTAACACTATGGGCGGTCTGATCCGAGTATTTACCAAATCACCTTTTACCTATCAGGGAACAGATCTTCGGTTAAGCGGAGCTACCTACAATGACTACAAGGCATCACTGACACACTATCACCGGATTTCTCCTCATTTTGCTTTTTCTGTAGGATTGTTTTATCAGCACAACGGAGGTTTCTTCAAAAACAGCCTGACCGGCAAACGGATTGATACGGACGACGAATTCGGAGGAAGAATCCGTGCAATCTGGCTTCCGAAAGAAAATCTGAAACTGGATTTTACCGTCAATTATGAATATACCAACCAGGGAGGATATCCCTATGAATACACCGGTAAAGTAGAAGGAGAAGAAGACCGGGCAGAGTATATTGGAAAAATTGCTTATAATAATGAATGTGGATACAAACGGAACCTGCTGAATACCGGACTGAATCTGGAACATCAGGCTGAGAACTTTATCCTGAGCAGTGTTACCGGCTTCCAGTATTTATATGACCAGATGAATCTGGATCAGGACTTCACCGAACAAGACCTGTATACCATGATGCAGAAACAGAACTCCAAGACGTTGTCTGAGGAAATTGTCCTGAAATCAAAACCAGGAAGACGTTGGCAGTGGACTACCGGTATCAGCGGCTTTTATCAGTGGCTGGGTACGAATGCCCCCGTAACTTTCCAGGCTGACGGAGTCAATTGGCTGAACCAGACGATCAACACCAACGCCAACCGCTACATGCCGCAAATCCAGATGGGCCCCATGAGCATGAAGTTCCAATTCAGCGATCAAATCAACGGATCCCAACTCCCGATTAACGGACGTTTCGATACTCCGATCCTCAACGGAGCCGTATTTCATCAGTCCACTTTCAATGATTTATTCGGACTGGAAGGACTTTCTCTGACAGCCGGTTTACGGCTTGACTATGAAAGTCTGCGTCTGAAATACGATACCGGATGTGAATTCACACATACCTATTCATTGAGTGGAGTTCTACAACCGCTGAACAAAGAAATTTCCATGATACCGGAACAGTCTTTTGAAAGCCGGAACAACTATCAGGGAAAACTCAGCCATGACTATGTACAGTTGCTCCCTAAAATAGCCTTGCAATACAACTTCGATAAAGGAAACAACATCTATGTCAGTGCCACAAAGGGATACCGTTCCGGTGGATACAACATCCAGATGTTTTCAGACCTGTTGCAGAATGACATGCAAAGCAGTATGATGAAAGACGTTGCTGATGTTACAATCCCTGTTATCAACAACGTCCCCATGATCGGAGATGACATCAAGCAGAAAGTCATCGGTATTCTGGAAGGAATGTCTGCCAGTGGAGAGACCGATATTCAGGCAACGACACTCTACAAGCCGGAATATTCATGGAACTATGAAATCGGTTCTCATCTGACGCTGTTCAACGGCAAGCTGCAAACTGATCTTGCTCTGTTCTATATGAGCACACGCGACCAGCAATTGTCCCGTTTCGCAGAAAGCGGACTTGGACGTATCACGGTCAATGCCGGAAAGAGCAGAAGCCTGGGAGGTGAAGTTGCCTTACGGGCACAAATCACAGATGCGTTCAGCCTCAACGGTAACTACGGTTATACCTATGCAACCTTTACCGACTATGTAACCGAAGAACGGATCAACGGACAAAAGCAGGAAGTAAGCTACAACGGACATTATGTACCTTTCGTTCCGAAACATACCTTTACCGTAGGGGGAGAATATGTTTTTGCCCTGAAGAAAAACAGTTTTCTGGACAACATTACAGTCAATGCAGCTTATCGGGCAGCGGGACGCATTTATTGGACAGAAAAGAACGATGTCAGCCAGGCTCTTTACGGAACACTGAACGGACGTGTCAGCTTCAACAAAGGAAACGGTCAGGTGGCTTTCTGGGTCAACAATGCACTCAATAAGGACTATCAGGCTTTCTACTTTGAAACAATGAGCCGCGGATTTGCACAGAAGGGACGACCCGTACAGGTAGGTGTCGATATCCGCTGCAGATTCTAATCTGCTTTTATCCTAATTCAACTATGAGGGTGTGTCGTAATGCACGATGCACCTTCTTTTTTTGTTAGCCCTAAAAATCAGTTCATGTACTTTAAGCTGCGATATTTTGGGGATATCTCTGATTTATGTGTCCCCAACATCTGAATATGGCGGCGGCAAGCTCATAAAGCAGTTCAGTCAGCCGGCCAATACATTCTTTTTCCATCCTTGCACACATCTTTTTTATATTGAAGGCAATGGCAAAGAAGGAAAAGTCCATGAAGACCTTGT
>ENA-OURV01000808-OURV01000808.1-human-gut-metagenome-genome-assembly--contig:-NODE-808-length-26376-cov-3.718134_pt1 | contig 26376 bp, 26 predicted proteins | sample MGYA00242141_ERZ509072 | MGnify/ENA primary metagenome ERZ509072 (study PRJEB26280, sample SAMEA2338763) | human gut metagenome | biome: human gut; feature: human-associated habitat; material: faeces... | reverse complement strand
TGAAACTATTGATAAATTTATAGTTTGGATTTGAGCATTTTTTAAATAATTCTATTTTGCTTTTTGGTATTTTTTCATAATCTTCTTTAGAAATACTTTTCAATATTTCATTAACTTCACTATATGCATTTGCATACTCTAAATTTTCCATACTTTTTTCCTCCTTAGTTTTAATCTATATTTACACCATCCTGATTTTTTTGTTCCAACATTTGCTCTTGATTATTTATTGCGTGCTCTGTTTGCTTTATATATGGTGTATCTTTTTGAATTTCTAGTGTTTCTTTTCCTAAATCTTGTGTTTTCTTTTGCTGTATATATGCTTGATAATCATACTTTTCTAATAATTCCTCTTTTGTTATTCCATATGCTTTCTGAAATTGCTTTTGATTTATAAATAATTTGTTATAGCTTTTATCAGTTATTTCTATATTTTTCTCTTTATAAAACATATACCTAGCATAACTTAATGACACACTTTGCATCAGTTTTTTTGTATCATTTATTGCCAATTCATGCAATCCTATACTATCATAAAAATCTATTTTTTGTTTTATATTGTCTATACTTAGGCCATATATTGTTGGCAGACTTTTTGTCATTTTTATTACTTCTTCTTTACTATATCCTAGCTTTTCCATATACATATTTATTTCTTCAATTTTCTTTTTTAATGTTTCTGGTTTACATGCATTTAGTGGATATGTATTCAATATTTCTTTACTTTCTTCTTTCGTATAACCAAAATTACATAATAAAATTATTAACTCTTCCAATTTTATTTTCCTCCGTTATTTTATATTTTCTACCTTTAATTTTCTTTACTTAAATTATATCATAGAAGATTGTTTATTAATAGTTTTTTTAAAATTTAATAGAAAAACGAGGACTGTTGTCAGTGGGTGTCAGTGGGGACGGTTCTTTTTGACAACTTTTTAAAGCTCCATCCAAAATGTATGCCAAAAGTTGTCAAAAAGAACTGAACAGCGGAAGGTTTTTACCACACCAATTTACAAAGTGTCCACATCATTGTATAATATATATTATAAAAATAAGGAGACACTTGTAAATATGAAAAATAAACAATACACAGACGAATTTAAATTAGAAGTAGTTAATGATTATTTAAATAGTGAATTAGGTTGCAGAGCAATAGCCAAAAAATATAATTTACCATCAAAAAATTATATAGAAAGATGGCAAAAGCAATTAATTGAAAAAGGACTTATAGACAAAAATATCAAACCAAAAACAAAGAAAGCAACGCATAATAAGCTTATAAATAGTAAAACAGAATATGAAAAAAAGCTAGAAAAAGAAAATCTTGAGTTAAAAGCAAAATTAGCTTATTATAAAGAACTTGAAAAATTAGGTGTTGATATTCATAAAAAAAAATAGCAATTTTAAATTTACATGATCAATTTCCCGTAGCATTATTATGTCGTATAGCAGAAGTTGATAGAAGCAATTATTATAAATGGATAAAATCATATGTTCCAAATAAATATGCAGAATATGATAAAACGCTTGAAAGTGTATTTAATAGTGCTTTTAACACATATGGATATAGAAGACTTCATCTAGCGATGAAAACACTTGGATTTAATCAAAATGAAAAGTTTCTAAGATCAAGAATAAAAAGTTTAAATTTAAAATGTGAAATTAGAGCTTCAAAAAAGAAATATAAAGTTGTAAAAGAAGAAACATATTCTAAAAATCCAAATTATCTTAATCAAAATTTCAAGGCAGATAAGCCAAATAAATTATTTTGTCAAGATATAACATATTTGCCAACCAAAGCAGGAATGGTTTATTTAAATGTGATTTTAGATTTGTATGGAAATAGACCAATAGTATATAAGAGTAGTTATTCTTGCAATTCCAAATTAGCAGAAGATTCATTAGATGAATTAAAGAAAAAAGCAAGGAATTTAAGAAATAAGCTTATTCATAATGATCAAGGAGTAACATATTTAAGCAAAAAATATATCAGTAAAGTTAAAAGTTTTAATATGATCAGGAGTAATTCAAGACGAGGATATCCATTTGATAATGCATGTTCAGAACATTTTTTTAGTGATTTTAAAGTTGAAAAATTTTATAGATTAGGATATATGCCAGAAAATAAAGAGGAAATTGATGAAATTATTAATGAATATATTGATTTTTATTTGAATAACCGAATAAGTTTATCATTAGGAGGATTGACTCCAAATCAATATTATGATAATTATATAAAAAACAAAAAGAATTAGTTAAATTTAATTAACTAATTCTTCAAAAAATCGTAAAAAACTAGATAGGGACACTGTGGTATTTTTTTCCGCACTTCAAACCGTCCCCACTGACACCCGTCTCAAATCTTAATTATCCAATCCAGCTTTCATCACTTGGATTATTTCTAAATTTTATTAATTTTTCTTTTGCCTCTGGTTTTATATATCCTTGCTCTGCAGCTACTTCTACCATTGTGTCAAAGTTCGATAGACTTACATTTTTGACTTTAGCTTCTGATAATGCTTTAACACTTTTTTCCATGTTATATGTGAATATACTAACAATACCTAATACAATTGCACCTGCTTCTCTTAATACATTTACAACTTCTATAACACTTCCTCCAGTTGAAATTAAATCTTCTACAACGACAACTTTTTGTCCTTTTATTAATCGCCCTTCTATTTGATTTTTTCTTCCGTGGTCTTTACTGCTTCCTCTTACATATCCCATTGGTAATCCTAAAATATCTGCTGTAATGGCAGCATGTGCTATACCTGCTGTACTTGTTCCCATTAGTACCTCTGCTCCTGGGAAATTTTCTTGAATTAAACTTGCTAATCCTTCTTCAACATCATTTCTAACCATTGGTGATGTTAAAGTTAATCTGTTGTCACAGTAAATTGGACTTTTGATTCCACTTGCCCATGTAAAAGGGTCATCTGGCTTTAAAAATATAGCCTCTATTGATAATAAATCCTTTGCAATTTTTGTTTCTAAATTTTCCATAATAATCGTTTCCTTTCTTTTTTGGGGGTTGTATCACTTTTTATTTTTTAGAGGTCCGTCCCCGTTTTTTTGATTCTTCACTAAATTTAGCAGAATTGTTCTTTGCATAATTTGTAGGCTTGTACTGGATCTTCGGCTTGAGTTATTGGTCTTCCTACTACTATGTAGTCTGAGCCTAGCTCTTTTGCTTTTGCTGGTGTTGTTATTCTAACTTGATCTCCTGCATCTTTTGCGGCAAATCTTATTCCTGGTGTTACTGTTATAAAGTCTTTTCCACATCTTTGTTTAACTGCTTGTACTTCTAGTGGAGAGCATACAACTCCGTCTAGTCCTGCTTTTTGTGTATTTTCTGCATAATGCATTACTACATCTTCTATTGGTTTATTTATTAATAGCTCTTTTTCCATTCTTTCTTGACTTGTTGATGTAAGCTGTGTAACTGCTATAAGTAAAGGTCTTGTTCCATCGTCTTTAGTTAAACCTTTTAAACCAGCTTTCATCATGTCAATTGTTCCAGCTGCGTGAACATTTGTCATATCTACATCAAGATTTGCTAATGATTTCATTGCTTTTTCTACAGTATTTGGAATATCATGAAGTTTTAAGTCTAAAAATATCTTATGACCTCTTCTTTTAATTTCCTTTACTATCTCTGGTCCTTCTGAATAAAAAAGTTCCATTCCTATTTTTAAAAATAATTTTTCTCCTTCAAACAAATCAAGAAATTTAAATGTTTCTTCTTTGTTTTTAAAATCACATGCTATTATAACATCTTTTCCCATATTAATCTCCTTTTTTCTAAATATCTATATTAATGTGCCATTCCAATAACATCAGTTAATTTTTCAATTCCATACTTATCCATAACCTCAGGTAGATTTTCAATTATTTCTTTGCATACATATGGATTTTTTAAATTAGCAGCTCCAATTTCAACTGCACTTGCACCTGCAAGCATCATTTCAATAACATCTTCTGCAGATGAAATTCCTCCCACTCCAATTATTGGAATATTTACTGCTTCATAAACTTGATATACCATTCTTAATGCTACTGGAAAAATTGCAGGACCTGAAAAACCTCCCATTTTATTTGCTATTACAGGCTTTTTAGTCTTAAGATTTATTCTCATTCCAAGCATTGTATTTATTAAAACAATACCATCTGCTCCACCTTCTTCACATGCTTTTGCAATTTCAACAATGTTTGTAACATTAGGTGTAAGTTTTACATATACAGGTTTTGTAGTAACTGCTTTGACCGCTTTTGTAACCTCTTTAGCAGATTCAGGATTTGTTCCAAAAGCCATTCCACCATTATGGACATTTGGACAGCTGATATTTACTTCAATAATTTCAACTTGATCTTCTTTGTCAATTTTTCTGCAACATTCCACATACTCATCAATTGAAAATCCACTTATATTAGCTATTAATGGCTTTTTAAAACATGCTTTTAACTTAGGAAGTTCATTTATAATAACAGAATCAATGCCAGGATTTTGAAGTCCTATTGAATTTATAAGACCTTCTTTACATTCAGCAATACGAGGCAATGGATTGCCATATCTTGCATCTTTTGTTGTTCCCTTAAATGAAATAGATCCCAATATATTTATATCGTAGAATTTAGTAAATTCATATCCAAATCCAAATGTTCCACTTGCAGGAATAACAGGATTATCAAGTTTTACGCCACTTAAAGTTACTTTTAATCTATCATTTTTTACCATATTACTTCCTCCTTTTTAAAAACAGGACCATCTTTGCAAACTCTTTTGTATCCATTTTTGGTTTCAATTGTACAACCCATACAAGCACCAAATCCACATCCCATACGCTCTTCTAGGCTAACTTGTCCATATATATCCGATATGGACATACATATAGCTTTTAACATTGGCATTGGACCACATGCATAAAAATATGAATATCCATTTAAATTTTTGATAATATCTGTTACAAATCCTTTAGTTCCATAACTTCCATCTACAGTTGAAATATAAACATCTACGCCCAAATCTATAAATTCTTTTTCAGAAAAAACATCTTCTTCTGTATTAAAACCAAGTACTACAATTGGCTTTTTTCCAGCATTTAAAAGCTTTTTACATAAATTATACATAGGTGGAGTTCCAACGCCACCTCCTATTAATAATGGATTATCGCCATCGCAGTTTATGTCAAATCCATTTCCTAAACCAGTCAAAATATTTAATACTTTGCCGGGTTTTAAATTAGACATAAAATCTGTTCCATTTCCCACAACTTTATATATAACTGTAATTGTTTTGTCATCATAATCACAAATAGAAATAGGTCTTCTTAAATAAAAACCTTCAAGCTCTATGTTAATAAATTGCCCTGGATTAGTAATTTGTGATGTGTCTCCTTCTAACATCATTTTGAATACATCTTTGGCAATTTTTTTGTTTTCTATTATTTTATATCCCAATATATTTTCCAATTATCTCATTCCTTCCGTTTTTAATTAAATACAACTTTACCGGAGCAGATTGTCATTTTACATTTGCCATATACATGATTTCCATCAAATGGTGTTGCTTTTCCCATTGATACAAATGTTGATGAATCTATGTCGTATTGCTCATTTAAATCATATACTGTTAAATCAGCTGTTTGTCCTTCTTTTATTTCTGTTCCTATTTTGAATATTTTTCTTGGATTTGTATTCATTAAATCTATTAGTTTTTCTAATGTTATTATTCCTGGTTTTACTAGATTTGTATATAATACTGGAAATGCTACTTCTAATCCTACAACTCCCATGCTACTTCCTGCTAATCCTTTACTTTTTTCTTCTGCTGAATGTGGAGCATGGTCTGTTATTATAATATCTATCGTTCCATCTTTTATTCCTTCAATTAAAGCTAATCGATCTTCTTCTGAACGAATAGGAGGATTCATTTTAAATCTTCCATCTTCCTGTAAATCCATGTCATTTAATGTTAAATAATGAGGTCCTGTTTCGCATGTTATGTTTACGCCTTCCGCTTTCGCTTTACGAATTATATCAACACTTTCTTTGGTTGATATATGACACACATGATAATGACAACCTGTTTTTTTTGATAGCTCTATATCTCTTTTTATTGGACCCCATTCGCTTTCCGAACATATTCCCTTATGATTATGTAGTTTTGCGTATTGTCCATCATGTATATATCCGCCATTTAAAAGACTATTATCTTCACAATGTGCAACAATCATTTTATTGAGACTTTTAGCTTTTTCCATAGCTGTAAGCATCATTTGTTCATTTTGAACACCATGTCCATCATCTGAAAAAGCAATTACATAGTCAGCAATTTCATCTAGATCTGCAAGCTCTTCACCTTTTTCACCTTTAGTTATTGTTCCATATGGATACACATTAATCTTTGCATCTTTTTTTATTGCATCAAGTTCCACTTGCAGATTTTCCATACAATCTGGTGTTGGATTTAAATTTGGCATAGCACATATACTGGTGTAACCTCCTTTTGCTCCAGCCATACTTCCAGTTGCAATTGTTTCCTTATAAATAAAACCAGGTTCTCTTAGATGTGTATGAACATCAATTAAACCTGGTAATAAATACATATTATTTAAATCATAAACTGCATCGATATCTTTTGATTCGATGTTTTTAGAAATTTTTGTTATTGTAGATTCGTTTATTTCTACATCACATTTTTGAAATTTGCCATTTGTAAATACCATTGCATTTTTTAATAACATTTTCAAATTCCTCCTTTTGTATTTTTCTTATCATATATAAGCAGATTTTGTTTGTCAATATTTTATAATAAAAATTTTAAATTTCGGGGACGGTCCTTGTATTTCTTTTTCCAGGACCGTCCCCGTTTTCTTCTTTCCAGGACCGTCCCTCTTTTTTTCTTCCAGGACCGTCCCCCCTTTTCTCTGCGTTTTTTATTCTACGCTTTTTAAACTTTCTATCATGTCTATTTTCTTTAGGGCGAAATATGTTGCTATATTTACTATTATACTAAAGCCTGTTGTTAGTGCTATTGCGTATATGTAGCTTATTGGCTCTATTGTTGGTTTAAATCTTAGCATATTTATTTCACATGTTTTTAGAATAAATGCATTTAGGAAATAGCCTCCTATTAAGCCTAGTATTGTTCCTATTATTGTTAAAAGTATTGTTTCTCTTGCTACATATGAATATACTTCTTTGTCATAAAATCCTAGTACTTTTATTGTTGCAAGCTCTCGTATTCTTTCACTTATATTGACATTTTGTAAGTTGTATAATACTACAAATGCTAGTAATCCTGCTGATACTATTAAGATTATTACAACATAATTTAATGAGCTCATCATATTATCTATTTGACTTGTTAAATTACTTATTACACTTACACCTGAAACCTCATTATCATTCATTATTGCTTTTGATAATTCATTTATTTTTTCTTCTGATAATTCTTTATTTTTTGCAAATAATATATTAGTACTGTAATCCTTTTTGAATAGATTCTGATATGTTTGCTTTGACATATATGCATAATGATATACATAATTTTCAACAATATTAGAAACTTTAACATCTATTTCATTATCGTCTAAATCTTTTATTTTTACTGTATCTCCTTGTTTTACATTTAAAAGTTGTGCTACTTTATCTGTTATACAAATTTCGTTTTCTTTTAAACTTACTTGATTTTTTGTTTTGACATCTTTTATATTTATTAATCCTTCAAGTTTATTTTCATCATCTGGAACTATCATTATTAAACTTTCAGATTTATCATCTTTTTGAGCTGTTACTGATGTCATATATGTTGCTACGACCTTTTCAATTTCGTCTTTATTTTTTAGCTCTTGAATATATTTATCTTTTTGATTTTCATCATTTCCACTTTTTAATGTAATTTGCATATCATAATTAAATACATTTTCATATTCTAGTGGGATTATACTTTTTATTGTATTTTTTAATCCAAATCCAGTTACAATAAGAGCTGTACATCCTAATATTCCTATTATTGTCATTAAAAATCTCTTCTTATATCTAAATATATTTCGAACTGTAACTTTTCTTGTAAAAGACAACCTTTTCCATATAAATGGTATATGCTCTAACAATACACGCTTTCCTATTTTTGGAGATTTCGGTCTCATTAAAGTAGCTGGAGTATTTCCAAGCTCTTTTAATGCAGAATATATTGTTGCACCTATTATACAAATACTTATAAGACCTAATCCCAACATACCATAAAACATATTAAATTCAGCTTTAAATCCGGATATTTGGTACATCATTTGGTACATTTTAAATATAATTGTTGGGATTAAAACAAAACCTACACACATACCCAAAATTCCACCTATTACTGTGGCCAATGTTGCATAAATTACATACTTACTTATTATTTGAAATTTATTATATCCTAATGCCTTTAATGTTCCAATTTGAGCTCTTTGCTCTTCTACCATTCTTGTCATTGTATTTAATGATATTAATGTTGCTACTATAAAAAACACAATTGGAAAAACATTTCCTAAATTTTTTATACTATGCGTATCTTGAATATAACTGTTATATCCATCATTATTATATCTATCAAAAATGTACCATTTTGGGCTTTCTATATCTGCAATTTTTGATTTAGCATCAATTAATTCTTTTTCAGCATCATTAATTTTTTGATTATATTCATTTTTACTTCTTTCAAGTTCTTCTTCACCATTTTTTATTTTTTCTTTAGACTGTTCAAGCTCTTTTTTAGCATTTTCTATTTTGGTTTGAGCCTCTTTTTTACTCGCATTTAAGGTATTTTCTTGTTTTTGTAACTCTTTTTTTCCATTGCTTATTTTATTTTTAGCTTTTTCAATTTCACTTTTGGCTGTTGAAATTCCGGATTCAATCGATTTTATTCCAGATTCCAGCTCATTTTTATTTTTATTTAATTCATTCAGTTGTTGTTCAAGTGATAATTTAGTTTGCTCTAATTGTTTTCTTTGATCATCTGGTAAATTATTATTTTTTAGTGATTCTATAATATTTTTATAATTTGCATTTATTTTATCTATTCCACTATTTACATCATTTAATTTTGTATTTAAATCATTTTTTTGTTTTTCATATTCTTCAATTTTCGAATTAACTTCTTTTTCCTTACTTGATAGCTCATTTTCAGATTTGCTTATTTCTTCTTTTGCAGATTTTATTTGTTTTTCAGCAGATGAAAACTTAGATTCCGCTTCTTTCTCATTTTTACTAATTTTCGCTTCTGCAGACTCAATTTTCTTTTTTCCATCATTAAGCTCTTTTTCCGCATCATCAATTTTAGTTTGACCATTTTGCTTTTCTTCATTAAAAGTTCGCTCTGCATCATTTAATTTATTTGTAGCAGATGTAATTAATTCATTATATCTAGCTTGTTCCCTTTGGTCTTTAATTTTTTCAACATTATCAGTTATATTATCTATATAATTTTCATATTCATCTGTTGAAGTTGTATATTCATTTGCATTTTTTACTTTTGCATATATTCGTGTGTATATATCATTTGCATTAATATTTTTATCAGATATATACATAAAATAATCAACAGATCCAGAGCCTAAATTACTTGTTCCTCTGTTTCTTGATATATATAATGGACTTTTTACAGTTCCAACTATTTTTAACTTATTTTGCTTCAAATAATTGACTTTATCACCATTATCATTTGTAGAATCTTCAACCTTTAAATCTATATAATCACCAATTTTTTTATTTTTCTTTTTCAAAAAACTATCTTCCACAACACATTCATCTTCATTTATTGGAAGATTTCCTTCTAAAACTACCGGAACATTTATATTATTTGCACATAATAATTTCACAACAATTTCTTCATTGTCATTTTCAATTATTGCATCTTTTTCATATGTTCCTTCAACTTGATCTATTTCATCAATTTTAGCAATTTCATTTAAATCATCATTAGTTAATCCCAATGTAGATACAATTTCTAAATCATATATGTTTTGCTCTTTATAATATCTGTCTATTGTATCAATCATATCTGGTGAAGTTGCTTTTATACCAGCAAAGAATCCCACTCCTAAAAATGCCATCATTAATATAGAAATAAATCTTTTTAATGTATTTTTTATTTGTTTTACACTATCTTTAACTAAAGCTCTTTTCATAAACACACTCCTTTACCATTCAATTTCTTCAATTGGCTTAGGATTTGGATTTATTTCCATACTTTCAACACTACCATTTTTAAATCTTATAATTCTATCTGCCATAGGAGCTAATGCGCCATTATGCGTTATTATTAAAACTGTCATATTTTCTTTTCTTGCAGTATCTTGCAATAATTTTAATATCTGTTTACCAGTTTTATAATCTAAAGCACCTGTTGGTTCATCACATAAAAGCAATTTAGGATTTTTAGCTATAGCTCTTGCAATAGCAACTCTTTGCTGTTCTCCACCTGAAAGTTGTGATGGAAAATTATTTTTTCTGTCTTTTAGGCCAACCTTTTCTATAACTTCATCTACATTTAAAGAATCATTACAAATTTCAGTGGCCAATTCAACATTTTCCTTTGCAGTTAAATTTTGAACTAAATTATAAAATTGAAATACAAAACCAATATCATTTCTTCTATATTGTATAAGCTCTTTATTTTTTAGTTTCGTTACATTTTTTCCATCAACCAAAACAAGACCACTTGTTGCTGAATCCATACCACCTAATATATTTAAAGTAGTAGTCTTTCCAGCACCAGATGGTCCAACAATTACAACAAGCTCTCCTTTTTCAATTTCAAAATTTGTATCATCTAGGGCCTTTATTGTAATTTCCCCCATTTTATATTCTTTAATAACATTTTTAAATTCTATATATGCCATATCGCACCTCTTTTGTAATTTTTTTATATTGTATATTTATTTTAGTAAAATTTCAATAGTGCTTTTTTCTGTTCTTGTGACTAGTATTTATAATATGTAAACAAGCTATTGATTTTGGATAATTCTTAAATTATTAAAAAATGTTGGAGTTTTATCCCCAACATTTTTGTAACTAATTTTTACATTTTCTTATTTATCAAAAACTAAATTTTTCCATTTAATTTCTATAACTTTTTTCTCATCTTTGCTGAATTTGAATTCATAATTTCTATATACTTCTTCAGATTTATATGTATATTGATCATAATTTGTTCCTTCATATATCTCTTCAGTTTCTCCAAATACTTTTTTTACATCATCAAGTGAAGATCCTAATTTTAATCCTCCGACAACTTCAACATCAGCTAATTTACTGTCATATTTTAAATTATCTTCATCTAAGTCAAATCCTCCTATAGATGTATCTGGAACTTTTACTGCAGAACTTTCTGTATTATAAGGTGTTACATAAAAAGATGTTTTTTTATCTGCAGTTTGTATATATCCTGCACCAATCATATATTTATTTGCTGGAACATCTTCTGTTTTTTCTCTTTCTCTTACAACTAAATCTGTTTTTTCTTCTATACTAGAAATTTTATCTCCTGCATTAAATTTCTTTCCATCATATATAAAATAATATGAATCATTATCATTTACTGGATCTTTTGATTCTTTTTGCTCTTCTTTTACATTGCTATTGTTTTCTGCGTCCTTTGCTTCATCTTTTTCTTTGTTTCCACATCCTGAAAACCCAAATAAGCTAACTGCTAATATTGCAATTATACCTAATATTGAAATAAATTTTTTCATTTTTCTTCCTCCTTAATTTTTTTACATTTTGTAGTTTATCATACCATTTAATTGATGTCAATAGATTTAATTTTTTAGTATATTTTTTTTATTTTTATTTATACTAATTTTATAAATTATTATTTCACAAGGAGATTTTTTTATGAAAAAACTATGTTTTATTTTTTTACTTACTGTTCCTTTATTTGTTCTAGTTGGATGTAATACTGTTTCAAAAAATGATAATAATGTAGGGCAAAATTTCCAGGCCGAAAGAACTGGTAGTGTTTCTAACGAGCAATCTGTTAATAATAGCTCTGTTAATGAAAATAATAATACTGTACCGGAAAATGAAACTGATCAAAATGTTGTTCAAGAACCTCAGCCTACTGAGCCTCCTGCTAAGAGTGAGCCTGTTGAAACTGTTTTGGCTGAATTTTCTACTACAATTAAATCTAGGGCTTCTAACAGATTGAATAATATTCAAATAACTTGTTCTAAATTAAATGAAACTACTGTTGAATCTGGTAAGAGTTTCTCTTTTTGTCAAACAGTTGGTAAGGCAACTGAAGAAAAAGGATATAAAAAAGCAGATGTTATTGTAGACAAGCAAGTTACTCAAGCATTAGGTGGTGGAAATTGTCAAGTTAGCTCTACTTTATATAATGCTATTCTTAAAGTTTCTGACTTTAAAGTTACAGAGCGACATCCTCATGGAAAAAAAGTTAATTATGTTCCTGAAGGAAAAGATGCTGCAGTTTCTTATGGTAGTAAAGATTTAAAATTTGTTAATAATACTTCTAATACAATAAAAATTTATGCTAGCACAGATAACAAAAAAGTAAGCATAAAAATTGTTTCTGTAAAATAATTTTTTAGACATTTTTAAAACATTTTTTAATATATTTTATTAAAGATGAATTTTTTTTATTGGAGGTAACATTAAATGTATATAAAAAAGTTCACACTAAAAACATTATATTTGTTTATAGGTTTAAGTGTCTTATTTAATTATAATATTATAGTATTTAGTGCAGATACGTACAAATGGTCTACAACACCAGATTCGCTTGAAACTTCTACTAGTACTTCTGAACCAATTACACCAAATAACGCTCTTAACTTACAATCTGGTGCAGCAATTTTAATTGACCAAAACTCTGGTCAGGTATTATATGAACATAACAGCCACGAGCAACTTCGTCCAGCAAGTGTTACTAAAGTTATGTCTATTCTATTAATTATGGAAGCATTAGATTCTGGTCAAATTTCTTTAGAAGATAAAGTTCCTTGCAGTGAAAATGCAAGCTCTATGGGTGGATCTCAAATATGGCTTACACCTTCTGAAACTTTAACAGTTAATGAAATGATTAAATGCATGTGTGTTGTTTCTGCTAATGATTGTACTGTTGCAATGGCAGAATATTTATGTGGAAGCACAGATGCTTTCGTTGCTAAAATGAACGAAAGAGCCAAAGAGCTTGGAATGAATGATACGCATTTTAAAAATTGTCATGGTATTGATGAAGATGGTCATGTAACAAGCGCTTACGATATTTCGGTAATGTCCAGAGAACTGTTAACTAAACATCCTAATATTACAAAATATACTACAATTTGGATGGATAGTATTCGTGATGGAAAATCTGAACTTGTTAATACTAATAAATTAGTACGAAATTATGAAGGATGTACAGGATTAAAAACTGGCTCTACAAGTCTTGCTTTATATAATTTATCTGCAAGTGCAACTCGTAACAATTTAAATTTGATTGCAGTAATAATGAAAGCTCCAACAACAGCTTTAAGATTTTCAGAAGCGAAAGCTTTACTTGACTATGGTTTCAATAACTATTCCTCTTCTGAACTTGCAAAAGCAAATGATATTGTAAAAACTGTTTCTGTTGAAAAAGGAGTAGAAAATACTGTAAATGCTGTCTTTTCTGAGGATAAATGTTGTCTTGTATCAAAAGGTCAAGAATCAAGAATATCACAACAAGTGAATATTCCTGACACATTAACAGCTCCAATAAGCAAAGGACAAAAAATAGGTGAAATTTGCTATTATTTAGATACCGAATTAGTTGGCAAAGTCGATATTGTGAGTGATAGAGATATTGGAAAAAATAATTTTATGAATATGAGTGCTTTGCTTATAAAAAAATGGTTTAGTCTGCTTAGAACATAAATTAGTTGTCAATGGGGACGGTTCTTTTTGACAACCTTCCCCATTGACAGATTTTATATGACTGTTGAAAAATTTATTGAATGGGTTTGCAATAAATTTAATTTTGGAGAATCTAACGGGCTTATACGAGATTCTAAAAGAGAAAACCATATTAGTATTGATTCTCAAAAGCAAATTGCAAAAGAAGAAAAAGAATAGGATAGAGAACTTTAATCTCTATCCCTAATATCTTTTAAATAATCCTTTTATTCTCCTAAAAAATCTTGTAAATAAATTTTCCTTATATGAAATTAAAGAAGCATTCTTTTTCTCTTCTTTGACTTCTATTGTTTCATTATTCTTCTTAAATAAACCTTTATTCTGATACTTTTTGACTTTTTCTTCTTCCATTTTAGCATCATAAAATCTATAATACTCTGCTAATTTATCCTTTTGCGATTGACTTAAAATATATTTATTTAAAATAGCATATAATAATTCTTTTGTTTCTATCAATAAATCTGTTGTGTTTGTATATTGTATATCCATATTTTCTTTTATTATAGCTAATAAACTATTAGGAACTTTATTCCTTGTATTATCATCCAAATTATCTAAAATATAATATGTTTGTGCTAATGCCTGTTTATTAATACTTGCTATATCCATACTTCATCATTTCCTTTGTAAAATTTTTTTCTAAAACAATTAAATGTTAAGTTTTATACATCATCATCGTTTTCTACTACTAGATAACTTCCATCTTCTTGCAAACAAATAGCTGTATTATTTTTATACTCATATATAAATTGTGGTGCTAGTAATGGATTTAATACCAATACTTGCCATTTTTGATATTCTCTTAAGTCATCAGCATTTGTTTCATCTGAAAATAAATACCATTCTCCGTCTTTTAAAATTGCTGTTTGACATACTTTTCCTTCTTCTATTAGCTTATAATCTGCTAAACATATTTCACTTGCAATAGGTAATATACATTGATATTCAGGCGAATCACTTTCTGCCAAATAGCATAATAGAATAGCTATTGGAATATTAGGATTTTCTTCATCTAACTCTTCTGCAATTTCAACTAAAGAAAAACTATTTACTTCAATATCTGTATATTCCTGCTCATCATTCAACCATTCTTTAATAAGTTTGCTATATTTTTCCTTTTTAATAGCCTCCATAATGTCTTCTACTAGATCTTCACAATCCTTTTTTGATAAAAGCCAATTATAGTAATTATACATTTTTTCAATAATTTCTTTTTCCATACTAACCTCCAAGCTCTTTTTATTACCTTCCTCTACCTCTGTTATGTCCTCTATTATGCTCTTTATCTTGTTCTAATACATCCAACATTTCACTAGCTCTACTTCTTTCTTCAGGTGTTAAATTATTAATATCACCCAACATACTACTAACAGTCCTTTGAACTCTATTGTCTTCTTTTTTCATTTGTTGTTTTTTTTCAAAGTTTGTTGAACTATGAATATCATCTTTTCCTGTTCCACTCATTGGTCTTTGATGTCCAGCTCTTATTGGTCTTGAACTAGAACTTGGATTTGTATTTTCTTTTTTTATGATTTGCTTTTTTTCAAATATATTTTTGTTTGGATTATCTTTTTGTTTTTCTTGATATTCTCTTATAACTTCATAACAATTTTCTAATTGTCTTTCTTGTTCGTTTTTTTCTAAAGCAGATAAATATTGATTTTCTTTTTTCCTTTCTTCAGGGTTTAATCTTTTTAACTCTCCAAGAAGATATGCTTCAGCCTTTTTATAATAGTCTTTATCTCGCTTATCAAATTTACTTTTCCAACCTCTTTGTGTTTCTTTTTGTTTTTGTGCTTTTCTTTTTTCATCATTTTCTTTAATTTTATTTAATTCTACAAGTACTGCTTCTAAATCTTGTGTTTCTTCTGTCATACTTGATGGTTCATTAGAATAAGATTGTTTTTCATCATCTTTTTTCAATAAATCTTCCCAAGCAATACCTGGTTTTTGTAACAATTCATCAGCTAATGTAATTGCCTCTTTATAGCTAGTTTCTTCTGCCGGAACATCTGAAATTGGTTGTTGAGAAATTTGTTTTGATTTATTATCAGCTTGTTTCATTTGTTCAACTGTTTGAGTGTCAAAACAAAAATTATTCTCATCAATTCCGCATTTTTTCCCTATTTTTATTATCTCATCTCGAACAGCTTGTATAAATCCAGCGTCACTTTCTACAATTTCAGATACAGACGTTCTTTTTGAATCTAAAGAAGAATAATTTGTATAAACATTTGCAATTGCATTTTCTACTATTTCTGCTCTAATTCTATTAAAAGATGTCCTTTTTCCTTCTAATAACATAGTAGGCTCTGAACCATATCCAATCCAATTATCTATTTTACCTGATAAAATAGGAGGTTGAAATATTCCGTCTTCCAATAATTCTTTATTTTTTTCTCTTATTTTTTTTAATAATTCTATAGTTTTTACTAGATTTTCATTATCTGTCCACATTACTATAGTATCATCTCTACTTGCATCATTATATTTAAAATGAAAAGGTATTTCTGCCTCGCTAAATTCATTTATAATCAAAGCAATTAATTTATACTTTACTACACCATCCATATTTATATATAATCTGTGTGTTGTCTCTACAGGTTTTGTTTCTAATACTTCTGAAGAAGATATATAATCCCATCCACTTTGAAATATATCAAAACCATATTTTTGAAATGCATTATTTAATTTACTATTTTTTTCTATTTTTTCTCTTATACTGTTAGTTTCTCCTATTTTATATAAATCTATTTCATCAATTTGCATAAAAAAATCTCTTAGTAATTGGAATTCTTCACTATAATATCCATCTTTACTGCCTAACAACGAAGCATATTTTTCAGGTGTCATATTAACAATGTTATCTTTAAATGTACTCATTCTCCAATTATCTAATACTTCTTCATCAAAGCCCCTATACATTCCACTATTTTCTTTTTCATTTGAATTTATTTCTACCAATGCTTTATAAAAACTTCTACCAGATTTTTGAGTTTCAGAATACAACTCTATACATTTTTTTATTATATCTATATCATCAAGTGAACTTTCAACACTATTATATAAATCCATTAATGTTTCCATATACTTCTCTCCTTTTGTATCTTAAAATTTATCTTTTATTTGTTGTTTTGAGTTTATAAGTAAGCTTACGCTTTGTTCTATTATATTAAAATCAAAATAGTATTCGTCTTGTTCTATATAAAAATATTTATGTACTCCAATATCTAACTTTGAACTAATAGAGTGTTTATTTTTATCATTCAATTGTATATATACTCTTTTTCCATCATAATCTTGATGATGTAATGGTTCAATTTTCCTATTATCTTGATTTTTATACCATCTTTAGTATTATTTAGTTCTTTTATAAAATCTCTTATAGAGTTATCTTCTAAAGAATACTTTATAAAATCAATATCCATATCTCGAGTTGCACGACGCATATCTTTAGAAATATTGTGCATTACAACTCCACCTTTTACAGTAATATTCTTATTATATTTGCTATTTCCAATTTTAAGTAAAACTATGTCTTGAGCAACTTTTGGAATTGCATCGTTTTCAGAATAACCTGCATTTATATATTTATTTACTAATTCGTATATATCCATTAAAACACCTCATCTTGTATTATTTCAAAAATTTTATCTCCATTTACAAAATATTGTAAATATTCTTCTATCTTTTGTGTATCTAATGAACTTGCTAGTCTTCTATAATTAGATATTATTTCTTTATATAAATCATATCCTATTTGATTTTTGTTTCTAGCTAAGTCAATTAACATTCTTTCTTTGTCATAAATATTTATTTTTATTCCATCATAATCGATTTGAGTTTTTCCTAAATTATACAATTCATCTTTCATACGAATTTGTTTTATTCTATTAGAATATATCATTCTATTATTTCTATCTGTTGCCAAATATATTTTATCTGGAATTACATCTGTTAAATTGTGATAATAATATGCAGATAATGATGTTATTACAGCATTAGAGTATTTTTTCATTATAACAGCTAAAAAATGTACATTTGGAATATCAGAATAAATCCCTTTTTCTATTTTATAAACTTTTCCATCTTTAACAGCTTTTTCTATTTGATAAGCACTTTTATAATTCAATAACAATTCTTTATATGTATATACCATTTTTTTACCCCCTAAAGTAATTTTAAACTAAAACGCTCCATAAATCAATAGTAATGGAGCGTTTTAGTTTAATTTTTTGTTTTTCTATGGCACTGAAATTCCAACACATATTCAGTGTATTAGTCAAATTTCTTTTTCTTCTTTAATTCTTTTGTTAAGCTATCAGATAGCTCTTTACTTGGCATTTTTACTGCAATTCCATCATCAGTATGTATTACATTTCGAGAAATAATTTTCCCTCTGCTCTTATAAACATTAGCTTTATTCTTACATTGGGGTGTATCATATTCAGCTTTTGGGTTATTTGCAATAAATGCTTTTTCACAAAAATTACATATTTTTAATAATCTAACATTTTGAGCCATTTGCATAGAATAATATATATCAATAGCTTGTTTTAAATAATCTATTCTAAATCCCAAACTATTATTAGAATATAAATCATTTATATTATGTGTTAAATGATTTACACTTAAAAATGGTAATTTCATTGTTAAATGTTTATTTTCTAATGTCAAACTTAAATGCTTATATAAAGACCTTGCATAGTTTAAAATTAAATCAAGTGGTTCTGCATAATGTTCAGAATATATTAAATACTCATTTATAAATGATGTTAAAAAATCTTCTTTGCTTGTATCACTAGCAATATCTTTACATTTTTTTATTAAACTACTTATTTCTCTTTTATTTAATTTTGGTAAAAAGAACTTTAAATATTCATCAACATTCATATAATCTAGTTCATCTTTATTATCTATATAAAAAGAATCTCTTATAGTTACTTTGTCATCTAATACAAAATATTTATTTATTGCTAGGTCAATCATAAATCCAAAAGAGCCATATTTTGTAAAAAAGTTTAATAATTCAAAATCTTGTATGGTTTCTTTAAAAAATTGTTTTTTTCCTATATTTAAAATTTCAACTAATAGGTCATCAATATGTTCTGTTATACTAATAGTTTTTTTAGTTGCATTTTCTTCTGGCATTATGTATTTTTTACCATTAATTACTTCAGCTTTATATTTGCTATAAACATAGTAAAAACTAGATGATTCAAGTTTTAAATTTACTTTCATTTTTTTCACTCCCAAATTTTTTTAAAATTTTCAAGTAATCTATTGACAAATACAATCAATTACTGTACTATATTAATATATAGTAATTGATTGCAAGTGGTAATAGCTTACTTTTTTAACGTCTATCAAGTAAGCGATTATCTATAATAATAGTATACAGTGATTACTAAAAAGTGTCAAGAGTATTGAAGAAAATTCTTGAGTAGCACATTGACAATTGAATACCCAATAGCTAAATACAATATAATGATACACTTGCATAGCCACAGTTCGAGCGTGATAAAACCGTCGCAAGCAATGGGTGCAACTCGGTAAGATACGGAGTGGTGAAAATCCAGTGGAGTATGAAAATACCATTTAGAATTGCCCAGAATAGAGGGATAGGAAAAATATCGTTCAAGAAATTAACGAAAGGAGGAGTAAGTTATATGGGAGAAAATATTCAATTTCTTACAACATCAGATGTAAGAAAAATGTTAGGTATAGGAAATAAAACTTGTTTGGAATTATTCCATAGAAAAGATTTTCCTTGCCAAAGATTTGGAAGAGCTTATAAAATTACAGAAGAAAATTTCAAAGAGTATTTAAAAACAAGACGAGTTTATAACGAAGAAAACGATAATGAAAATTAAAAAAGAAGATTTAAATATGCGACATTTAAAACCTCTTTTTAAATACTATGTATTTTTAAAAACTGAAAGAAAACTATTGCTATAGGTTTTCTTAACTGATATAATTATACCATAAAATCTAGATATAGCAATAGTTTTCCTTAAATTTAATCAAGAAAAGGAGAGAACAATATTATGAAATTTAAGGGAATAACTGTTGGTACTTATGTTTCAAAAAGGTCAAAAGGAAATTTTGATGAATCTATATGTACCAATTGCAAAAATAACAAAAATAAGAACATTGACAAAGAAAAACAATATGAATTATGCAAAGGATGCAATAAGTTTTATGTTTCTAAAACTTGTAAAGCCGTTTTAACAATAGGGCGTGATCAAACAACAGGAAAAACTATCCGCAAATCTTTTGTTGCAGATACCGAAGAAGAAGCCTTAAACAATGCTTTAGAATACAAAATCAACTTAGATAAAAATGGTGGACCAAGAATTATAACAAAAACAAATAAAACTTTAATTGATTTAGTAAAGCCTATGATAGAAGAACAATTTAAACTAAATAGAATTAAAGAGTCAACTTATAAAAGGAAATTAGACACATTAAAACAAATTGAAAATGCATCATTTGCAAGAAAGCCAATTGCAAAAGTTACAAGAGATGATGTAGTTAATTATCTTGCTAAAATTAAAACTTATTCAAGAACAACTATAAAGCAAAATTATGAACTACTATGTATGGGATTTGGAGAAGCTTATCATCAACAAATTATAAAAGAAAATTTTATGGTAGGCTATAAAAGAATTGAAAAACCTAAAAGCGAATACAATGGACATCACAGAATTGCACTTACAATAGAAGAACAAAGAAAGCTAATAGAGTTTTTAAATACTGTAGAATATTCCAAATTCAAGCATAAATATCTATTTCTATTGTTACTAAGTACAGGAATGAGAATTGGAGAGGCTTTAGTGTTAGATTATACTAAAGATATTGATTTAGAAAAAGGAATTGTAACTATTCGAAGAACTCAAACAAAAGATACAAACGGAAAATCTCGAATAGGAGATACAACTAAAACTTTCTCTGGTCAAAGAACTATTAACTTAAATGATATTAGCAAAAAGGCACTTGAAGAAGCACTAAATCATATTACTCCAAATAAGTTTCATTTGCTATTTTATAATCCAACAAATAAGAAATATGGATTATATGAAGAAGCTAGTATAAATTCAGCACTAAAAAGAGCAGGATTACAATTAGGTATTGGAATTTATGAAGATGAAAATTCGAAAGGTAAAAAGGTAACAAGAACAGATATACACACTCATATGTTAAGAGGAACTTTTGCAACAAGATGTGCAGAAGCAAAAATTGCACCAGCTGTATTAAAAGAAATATTAGGTCATTCAGATATATCTATTACAATGAAATACTATATTGATATAGATACTGATTTTATCAACTCTGAAAATAAAAATGTTGTAAATTATTTAATAGATAAAAATATATTTGGAGTAATATTAGATAATACAGAAATTGCAGTTTAAAAAATCATAAAAACCAATGAAAAATTATTGGAACTATGCGGAATTTTAAGGCATTTATAACCTTAAATGTTCCGCAAAAGTGTTCCGTAAAATAAAGTACAACTACTGCAAAGGCTTAAATATCAAAGAAAATAGTACGAAATGTCGAGAACTCACCTCGACCAGTTAAAAGCAATTTCTAGAAAATTGCAGATGTTTAAAGAGCATTAACGAAAAAAGTTTCGTTAATGCTTTTTTATATTTTTTTTTTATGTTCTGTTTATATCTTTTATTAAATTTTTTTATATCAAATTTAAATTTTAACTTTGCCATATTTTTCAAATATTTTTTCAATTATTTATTATAAATTCAGTATTTATTTATATTTTTTTGAAAAAATGAAAAAAATATGTACTTTTTTCTAAACATGGATAATTTTCAATGACAGATTTTATCCAAGTTATTCTTTCTGCTCTCCTTAAATCTGGTAATCTATCATTTACATTTTTAGGATTATCTGATTCTGTTTTGCAAGTCAAATGTGTAAATGCATGTTCTCTATTACCATCAAGAGGATATTTTTTAACGTGAACTGGCTTATTGTTAAAAGTAGGATGATTATTTATAAACGTTTCTACAAATAATTCATATAATTTATCTTCGTACATTTTCCACTCACCCAAATTTGAGCATTTTATTATATCTGGTAACCACTTGCACTTATCGAAGTTTTAACGTAAAAAATAAAATGCATAGTTTTTACCTGCTTATATACAGGTATAAGAATAAGCGAAACTTTACCCCCATTACCATTTACAATATCACCTATTATTTAAATAATCCGTAATGCTCTGTATATCTTTTTGGTCTTTTGGAGAATTTCTTTTTTTCTTAAATAATAAAATTGTCTTTAAATTTTCAACAGGATAACCATCTTTATATTCCATTTTAAAATCTTCCTTAGCATTTGGAACTATTTCAATTTTTGGGGAAATATGATAAAAACCACATTCATTTTTGTCACAATCTTTTAGATTATATTTTTCCTTTAATTGCTCAAACAATTCATTGGAAACACATAAATCAAGGTCATTTGCTTTTTCTCTTAAACCATATAGCAACATAGAGCCACTTGATAAAATATAATATTCTGTTTTAGGTAAATTTAAAGTATCTAATAGACTTAATAATTCTTCTTTATTCATTTTAAATTACAATCCTTTCTCGTTTTTGTTATAAAGCACATATAGAAATGAAAGCACTGAGCTTAAATTCTTTCAAACTATTCTCCTTTCAAACAATATTTATTATATCAAGGCACAATAATAATAGTCAATATTACAATTTACATATACAGTTAATTATTTGTAATGTGTTTATATAATTTATTAAATTGTAACAAAAACTTAATATATTAGACATAAAACAACAAAAAAGCATTTCTGTAGGTTAAGGCCCAAAAAACAAACAAAAACAGGATTTGATCCCTTATATACATATAAATTAAACTATAAATAATGTATATATAGTGGGAATTGCAAGTGAACAAAAAGGAGAAGAAAGTAATAATATTAATACTAATTTTAGCAATAATTACACTATGCTCTGTAATAATAACAAGCACTGTAAAAACTACAAACAAATTATCAAAAATTACGGATCTAGAAACTTTAAGAGCATTGTCATATGGACAAATTACGGATAATGATACATATGTAGAAGGCTGTAAAAATTTAGAGTTTAGTGCCTTTTTCACGCGAGATTTAGATGGTGACGGAAATGCAGAAAAAATGAAGGGAACAAGTAAATATATAAATGGCAGTGATAAATTATATATAGACCTGAATGTTCTAGCAGGAGGAAGGCTTGAAAATGGTGAAATAACAATAAATGGTAATAACTTTAATTATAGCCTAAATATGGTAAAAGATTCTGTGTTAAAATATTCATATATATCAAACAATGTAAGAACAATATCATTAAAAAATTTAGAATCTGGAACACAAAAATTAATTTATGGTGATATTTTAGCTAATATAGGTTCAGATACAAATAACTACACAAGAACAGACAATACAGTGACATTAAAAGGTGTATATGTTGCTGAAGATGGTACAAAAACAAATGTAAATAAAACAATAAATATTGAAGTAGATTGGTATGGAACTACAAACACATCAATAGAAAAACAATATTTTAGCTTTAATTATGCAGATTTAAAAGATAACGATTTAAAATTTGATTTAAAAACAAATGAACTTGCAAATCAATTATTATTAAAAGAAACTGGAGTAACACTTACAAAGCCAATAAAACAATAAATATAATACCAAATGATGGATATGAAATTGTAAAAATTAAGGTTAATTCAAAAGAATATAATTTTAAAAATAATTTAACTGAAAGTGGAAATATAGTTATAAATGCAGAAAAATTAGGCGAAATAACAGAAGATAAAAACATTGAGGTAGAATTTAGAAAAACAAGTTCTGTAATTGTAAAATATATGGATAAAGATACAAAGCAATCATTATATCAAAGTGAAGATGGAAAAGATTATGTTGAAATTAGTGGATATGAATCTAAACAAATAAAAACAGGAGAAAAAATATTTACAAATTATCAAAAATCTAACCTATTTATAACTGATAGTAACAACAAACAAATAAAAGAAGAAATAGACATGTTTGCAGATAATTATACAGTAACATATTGGTTTGAAAGAATACCTTCTGGAATAGTGGCAAGGCATATAGAAATAGATAGTAAAGGAAATACAAAAGAAATAGAGCTAGAAAACATAACTGGTAAAGCTGGATTAACAGAGCTAGTAAACAGAAAAGAATATAAAAAGTATATTTCGGCAAACGGACCAGAAAATACAGAAGAAAATGTAATTATAGCAAATAAAAATGAACAAAATAAAAAGGTAACATACATTGATGGAAAAGTACCAGAAGTATGGTTTTATTATCAAATGAATTGCGGAATATCAACTAAAATAGACAGCAATGAAGAAACTGATACATCAAAATTAGGAGATATATATCAATTTAAAATAAACGAAGACAGAACAGAACAAAAGGTTGATAATGAAATTGTGTTAAAAGGTGATAATGCTAAATATAATGTAAAAGTTGTTCCAAATTATGGATACAAAATAGGTGCAGTAATTTTTGAAAAAACAAAATATTATAAACCAGAAGAAGTTGCAGAAAATGAAGAGCAAAACAAAGAAATAACTACAAAAAATATAAACATTGAAAAATACAAAAATGATGATGGAAGTTTAATTATAATAACAGATTCTGACATATTACAAAACATTGATGGGGATTATAAATTTATTGTAAAATTTGAAAAAATTCCATCAAAGGTTTTAGTAAAATATATAGAAGAAGAAACAACAGTTATATATTATTACAAAAAAGCAATGCTAGATTTTAAAGTAGAAAAGGAAATTGTAAAACTAGAAATAAATGACGAAGTACAAACTGAATTTTCGAATAAAAAATTGGTAGAAGCAAAAATTAAATACTCTGATATAAATTCAGCAAAACTAAAAGTATTTTATAAAGTAACTGTAAAAAATGTAGGAAAAGCATACGGAACAGCAACAATAAAAGAAGAAATACCTACTGGAATGAATTTTATAAAAGAAGAAAGTTCAGAAGAATGGAATTTAACAGAGCAAACATAAACATTACAAACTCAAGAAATAGCGCCAGGTGAGCAAAAGGAATATTTAGTAGTATTAAATTGGGTACAAGACATACAGAATTATGGAGAAAAAGTAAATAAAGCAACAATAGATAATGTAACAAATGAAGAAAGTTTTGAAGAAATAGATAAAGATTCTGAAGAAAATAATAATACAGACAGTTCAATAATTACTATAAAACTAGAAAAAGTTGCTTCAAAACCAGACGATAGTAAAAATAACGATGATAAACAACATATTGGCAAGCAATTATAAATAATGGAAAAGCAACAGCGGATATAAATCAATGTAATATAACGGGAGCATATAGGTCAATATGGAATAATGGAACATTGAATGTAGCAGGAGGAACGGTATCAGCAACATCAGCAGAATGTGTAGCAAATAATGGAATAATGACTGTATCATCAGGAAGTGTAACAGCAACAAAAGGAAATGCGATAAATTGTATAGGAACATCAGAATTAACAGTAACAGGAGGAACCATATCAACAGTAAGTGGATATGTTGGAGTAAATAATTCATCATCAGGAAATGTAGTTGTAGAAGGAGGAACAATTTCTGGCTCAATAGGATATCAAGGGACAAGTACGGGATCATTGGATATGTTTGGAGGAACAATATCAACAGGTTCAATTTCTAGAGCAACAGCAGCAATAAAGAATACGTCAACAGGAACAATAAGAATATATGGAGGAATAGTAACAACAGAGAAGAGTTATTCAGGAGGACCAGCAATTATTACAACAGGAAGTGGACAAATGTATGCATATCCAGCGGGAAATTATTCAATTTCATATTTATCAAAAACATATAAAACAACAGGAGCAAGAATAATTGGTGCAAGTGCAGCAATAGATACAACAGGAGCAACATCGAAAGTATTATTATATTTGGGAACAGGAGGAACTCCATCAGATACATCACCAATAATACAGGGAAATTCATTAGGAGAAGGTGACGCAGTAATAAGAGGAACATCAAATACAGTAAGAGTTATTTATCATACTGGCAAAATTTTAGGAAGTAAAAAATCAGGGAATGCATCTGGAACATACATATATGGTATGTCTCCAACAGTATATAGTACTGCATCGCCACATACAGGATATAAAATGAGTGCAAATGGAACAACAGGCTCTACAATTATAGTAACTTTATCTAAACAATAATAGAAATATTATGTATAGATATAACATGTAATAAACAAAACTATTACTTATTGCTAAAGTAAAAATCAGAAAGCATAAAGGGCTTTCTGATTTTTATTTAATAATTATGGTATAAATTAAAATAAATCCGAATATAATAGAATTA
>ENA-OURV01000802-OURV01000802.1-human-gut-metagenome-genome-assembly--contig:-NODE-802-length-26472-cov-3.209865_pt1 | contig 26472 bp, 22 predicted proteins | sample MGYA00242141_ERZ509072 | MGnify/ENA primary metagenome ERZ509072 (study PRJEB26280, sample SAMEA2338763) | human gut metagenome | biome: human gut; feature: human-associated habitat; material: faeces... | reverse complement strand
TTATTATTTCGTCTGTCTACTTGACAGGGGGCACATCAATTTTGCAGACCGGCTTGTGTTTTTTTAGGGAACTTTTTGAAAAAAGTTCCCTAAGACCCTCAAAAACTTTTGTCAAAAGGGGGATTAACAATAGGCGAAGAATCGGTTACAGAGGGGGAGGCGTGCGCTAAAGGTCGGGAAAATTTATGCGGGTACCGTGAAGGAGGTCGGCGTCGGAGCCGTCGTGGGTGATGACGAGGAGGTTTTCCGGGGTGAGGCGGGAGCTTACAAGCTCCGCCGCTATATTTTTTGACGCCGGGTCAAGCCCCTTGAACGGCTCGTCAAGAATAACGGTATTCCCGCCGGAATTTTCATGAAAAAGCACCGCGCGGGCGAGGGAGACCCTCTGATTCATCCCTCCGGAAAGCTCGCAGGGTTTCTTTTTTATGTCGTCTGCCGTCAGTCCGAGTGAGAGAAGGAGCTTTTCAGCCTCTGCCTCACCGGAGCCGCCCTTTGCCGCGCAGGCAACGTTTTCAAGTGCGGAAAAAGCGGGGAAGAGCCTCGGTTCCTGAAACATGACGGTGACGTTTCCGGAAATTCCGCCGATATTTCCCGAATCCGGCTTCAGCAGTCCGGCGATTATCATTGCAAGCGTTGTTTTTCCGCACCCGGAGGCTCCGCTTAAGCATATGACCCCGCCGGGAAGCGTCGCCGTGAGGTCGTCAAGCACGGTCTTTCCGCCGTAGCGCTTGGTTATGCCGTTCAGTGTAATGCTCATCCGCCGCTCCTTTCCCCGGTCAGCCTTTTGAGGAGTACCCGGAAGCATTTTTCCATAATGACGCTTAAAATTATGACCGTTGCCGTCCACGCGAAAAGGTCGGCGGTCTCAAGATATATCTTCGATTCGTAAAGCATATTTCCGACCGAGACTTTAGGGTGACAAAGCACCTCCGCGGCGATTCCGGACTTCCATGCAAGCCCGAGGGAGGTTATAAGTGCGGCGGCATACTGCGGCGCGACCGACGGCAGGTATACCATCTTAACGGTTTTCCGGAAGCCGAGACGGTAGGCTTTCGCCGCCTCAAGCAGGCTTTTGTCGGTATTTTCGATCGCAGCCTTAAGCGCGCCCCAGACTATCGGTGTGACCATCAGGAAGGAAATGAACGACGGCACGTTTGAAGCCTTCAGCCACACAAGCGCAAGGATGATGAACGACGCGACAGGGGTCGCACGTATCACCGTCCCGACCGGAGAAAGAAGCGAATCAAGCATCCGGCTGAACGACGTCATGACGGCAAGCAGCGTCCCTGTAACCGCTCCGGCGGCGAATCCGAGGGCAACGCGCAGGAGCGACATTCCGGCGGCGCGCCAGAAGGCTTCCGTCGATGCAAGCGTCACGAGATGCCGCAGTGTGACAAGCGGGGAGGGGAGAAGGACCTCTTTTCCGACCCTCAAAGAAACAAGCCCCCAGAGCGCCGTCCAGAAGACGGCGCTTATGAGAGCGGATATTATTTTTTTTGCCTTATCTCCTGTAGAAGATGCTTTCATCGGGAAGTGTTCCTCCGACCGATTTCGGGTCTGCGTCGAAGAGTACCTTGTAGAATACGTTGAGGACAGAAACCATCCTGTCGCCGTCGATGTAGACGATGTTGCAGTTCGGAACAGCCTTCTCCGCGATCGCGGCGGCGGGAACGATACCGAGCTCCGCGATCATGGCGGCGGCATCGGCAACATTGGAATTGACAAAATCAACGGAAGCCTTGTATTCGTCAAGGAAAGCGTTGACAAGCGCGCCGTGCTCCTCGATCGCCTTTTTGGAAACGACGACACAGCCCTGAACCGACTCGCCATCGCTGACCTTTTTCCACTCCTCGGTGAGGTTGAGCGCGATTCTGAGGCTGCTGTTCTTGGTGAGAACAGTTGTTACATTGGGCTCAGGGAGCATTCCGAGAACCACCTCGCCGCTGACCATCAGCGCGGCAAGCTCGCTGTGCTCGGTCTTGTACTCTACCGTCACGTTCTCAAGACCGTTCTTTGAGAGGATATAGTTGAGGATATATTCGGGTGTGGAAGCCTTTCCGGTCGCGTAAACGGTCTTTCCGGCAAGGTCGGCAACGGAATTCACGGTGTTGCCGTTCTCGACGATGTAAAGCACGCCGAGAGTGTTTATCGCGGCGACAAGATATGCGCCGTTGGTTTTCTTGTTGATGACGGCGGCAAGGTTGACCGGCACTGCGGCGATGTCAAGCGATTCCGAAACAAGCGCGGCAGTGACGTCGGCGGGGTCGGAGCTTATCGTGAAATCGTATTTTTTTGCGTCCTTATCGTCGTTTATCATCTTTGCCATGCCCATTCCGGTCGGTCCCTTGAGGGTCGCAACTTTGAGGACATAGTCGTCGGGCGCGTCGGTGCCGGGGGCGGCAGTCGTACCCTCGCCGGACGAGCCGGAAGGGGTCGGTGTGGTATCGGTTGTGCCCTTTGTGCCGTTTCCCGCGGCATTGCAGCCGGAGAGGACTGCAAGCACCGTCAGGACTGCAAGCAGCAGGGCTGTTATCTTCTTTTTCATGTTTTTCATTCCTTTCTTCCGTGAGAGCGTCATATCAGTCTGCAAAGTGCGTCTCTGTCAAGCACCGCGATGGTTCTGCCGTTCTTTTCGATGAAACCGTTTCCGGTGAACCCGTCGATGATGCGGTAAAGCGACGCCCGCCCGATCCCGAGGAACGACGCAAGCTCCGTCATGCTGACCGGCTTGTCACTGTCCCGCTCGAGAAGGTATTTCGCAAGCTTCCTTTCGGCGCCGCCGGCTGAAAGCTCGGATATCCTTCTGTTTAGAAAGCGTATCCTGTCGGTGAGAAATCCGATGTACGACAGGGCGAATTCACCGTTTTCAGTGATGAGACGGCCGAGAACCTCCGACGGCACGAAGAAAATGACGGAATCCTTTTCCGCTGTGATCTCCGTGACGTACATTCCCTCCGCGCCGAACAGCGAAGCCGCGCCGAACACTCCTCCCGCGGGGATGCGGTTGAGGAGCACGCGGCTTCCGTTTCCGGGGCGGTATACCGAAAGGCATCCGTTGATTACGGCACCGAGAGCCTTTTTGTAGCTTGTGTCGGAGTAGATGCTCTCACCCGCGGTGTAGCTGACTTCAGCCGTCCGGCTGTCGCGGATGAGGGATGAGAGTTCTCCGTCGCCGAGGGCTGAAAACAGCTTCGACCTTTTCAGCACGGCGGCAAGACTTTTATAAGAAGACCGCATGTCGTTGTTTCTAAGCATACAGTCCTCGACGATACAATGTCAATATATTATAGCACAGCTTTTGATTTTGTCAAGAGGCAAACCGGATTTTGTTCGGTTTTTTTTGCTCCGTCCGGTCGGGAGCAAGGGAAAACCGCGGGAAAACCGGGGGACGACAGAATTATAAAACCGTGATATAATGCTTATGTCGAAAAAGACCGGAAATGACGGAACAAAGCCTCCGTTCCGTTCGTCAGAATACCCGGTTGATCCCTTTTCCGGTGTTGACGAATGACGAAATATTCCGTTCGAGTATCAGAAGCAGGCGCTTTCTTGCCTCCGGCGTTACCCATGCGCAGTGCGGGGTTACGATGCAGTTTGCAAGCCCGGTGAGGGGGTTGTCACGCTCCGGCGGTTCTTTGCACATGACGTCGAGCGCCGCGCCGGAAAGTCTGCCGTCGGTCAGGGCTTCCGCGAGGTCTGCTTCATTCACTACCGCGCCGCGCGAGGTGTTGATGAGATACGCGCCCCTCTTCATTTTCGCGATGAAGGCGGAGCTTACAAGCCCGCGTGTTTCGTCGGTGAGAGGGCAGTGGAGAGAGACGAAATCCGATTCGCAAAGAAGCGTTTCACTGTCGGTGTATTCGATGCCGTCGGAAATTCCCGGAACAGCCGAGCGGCGGTAGGCAAGCACCCGCATCCCGAAGGCGCGGCAGAGCTCTCCGAACCGCTTTCCGATGGCGCCGCAGCCGTAAACCCCGACGGTTTTTCCGGCAAGCTCCATGCAGGGTATCTGCTGATACGCGATGCCGGGGACTCCCGTCCAGCCGCCGTCGCGGACGATTTTGCGGAAGCCGTTCAGGTCGTTTGTGAGGGCGAGGAGGAGGGAGAAGGCGAGCTGGGCTACCGAGTCGGTCGAATAACCCGGCGCGTTGCAGACCTCAACTCCCCTTTCGCGGCAGGCGCGGATGTCGATCATATCGTACCCGGTGCCGAGGGCGGTCACGAACTTTATGCTTTTGCAGGAATCGAGCAGAGCCGGGGTGATCTTCACACGGTTTGTCAGGACTATGTCGGTTCCGGAAAGTCTTTCTGCGACAAGCTCCGGAGGGGTGCTGTCGTACACGGAATATTCTCCGAAGCGTGAGAGGAAATCCCAACTCAGATCGCCCGGATTGACGGCAAAGCCGTCGAGAACTGTTGATCTCATGATTAAAACTCCTTGCGGCATGGCATTTACCGGAATATTTTATCACAGATCATTAAAAAAATCAATCTCAGCGCGCGGTTTTTATTATCTCCCGGGAAAGTGCGGAATATAATTAATCCGATTGCGGCAGAATTATCAGTGAGTATTTCCGCAGGGATGCTAATTTACACTTTATATACAGTATCCGCCTTGACATTTTGTTATGCCGGTGGTATCATATATCGACATTGATGTGTCATATAGTGTCGAAAGATATTGAAAGATACAGAAAACAAGAACACGGAAATTCAAGAGGTGTTATGATGAACATGAACGAATCCGGAAGCGGTGCCGACAGCAGCGGCATCAGACCGAAAAAGATAAGGATATGGTTCACTGCCATACTGCTTGTGCTTGTGATGCTTATCTGCGCGGCGGTTGCGGTGCTGATGCCGCTGTATCAGGCGTACAGAAAAAGCCACATGGACGTTCCGATAGTGACAAGGCCGGACGAGTCCTATACCCGCCCGCCGGAACCCACTTTTGACCCCGATCCCACGGCTCCCGATGATACGGACAGTACCGATCCTTCCGGCACGACCGAACCTCCCGTTACCGAGCCTGATGACACGGAGCCTGCGGATACCACTCACCCTCCGGTCAAGGTTCCCGGTATCTATAAGGTCGACAAGAAGGATCCGGATATCGAGAACATTCTCATTCTCGGAACCGACTCGCGCAATGTTCAGAAGGAGCGCGGGCGCAGCGACTCGATAATCGTTGCTTCGTTCAACAAGAGGACAAAGCAGGTCAAGCTGGTTTCCTTCCTCCGTGATACCTACATTCCGATTGAGGGACATGGTTGGAACCGGATAAATGCCGCATATGCGGTCGGAGGCGTTGCCCTCTGCGTGAACACGATAAACGACCTTTTCGGGCTGGATATACAGAAATTCGTGATAGTCAATTTCTCCGGCGCATCGACGTTTGTTGATGCCTGCGGCGGGGTTGACATGGCTCTTACGCAGAAGGAGATAAATTATCTTCTCAATCTGAAGGACGAATTCCCGCAGAACAGCGACGGTACCTATCATCTTGACGGCAAGGTCGCGCTTGACTATATGCGTATGCGCAAGATCGATTCCGATTTCGGGCGCACCGAGAGACAGAGAAAGACGATGATGGCGATATACAGTCAGGCAATGGCGAGAAAGGACGTCACACAGATGTACAATCTTGTCAGGGAGGGCTTCAACCTTGTAAAGACCAATCTGAAGCTGTCCGAGATGCTTGACCTTGCACAGAGCGTTATTTCGATGGGAAGCGAGCTCAATATCGGCTCGGAAAGCGTTCCGCCGAAAAGCACGAAAAAACTCATGTGGTCGAACAGGTATATCGACAGGAAGTCGGTTCTCTGGATCGAGAATCTTGATGATGCAAAGAAGTACGTTGTCGCCATGATATACGGAAACTGATATAACAAACAGCAGAGACCGGAGCCGGAAGGCAGGGATCTCTGCTGTTTTTATCAGTCTTTTCTTCGGATTGCCTTTATCTTTGCCGCGATTTCAATGACTGCGGTAACTGCAAGGAAGGCGAAGGAGAGCCACACGATGAGGTCGCCGACGCAGGAATACGGCGTTCTTTCGGTGCTGAAGGTGACGTCTGCGGCGACGTAACCGTCAACAAGCGGCTCAAGATATGTCTTTATTTCTCCCTTTGCCGAGATGACGGAGGAGATTCCGGTATTTGCGGCGCGTACGAAGCATCTGCCGCTTTCGACGGCGCGGAGGACGGCATGACCGTTGTGCTGATATACCGCTGCGGAATCGCGGTACCATGAGTCGTTTGTTGACAGTATCATCAGGTTTGCCCCGTCGCGGACTGAGGAGAGGGTCAGGGTCTCGTAGATGGAATCGAAGCAGACAAGCCCGCCTATCTTTCCGTGCTCTGTTTCAAACAGCTCCGACGAAGTGCCGGGGACAAGCGCGTCGCTGAACATATTCATTTCGGCGAGGAAGGGAAGAACGGCTTTTATCAGCCCCGGCATGGGGAGATATTCGCCGAAGGGGACAAGGTGACGCTTGCAGTATACGTTTTCGTCAACGCTTCCGTCGGGGTGAAAGAGGTAGATGGAGTTGTAGTTGTTCCCGTCCTCGGTATAGAACGCGCCGACGGCTATTGTTATTGATTTTTCCTTTGCAAGGCCTGAAATAATTCCGGCTGCATACGGGTTAAGGTTCAGGTAGGTCGTTATGACGGTCTCCGGCCAGACGACAAGCTCTGCCTGCTCTTCTTCAACCGCCCTTTCGGTCAGGGAGACGTAGATGCGCAGGGAGTTTTCAAGAGAATCGTCCGCCCATTTGTCGCCGGAGGCAATATTGCCCTGAATGCACGCTGCTTTTACAGTGTCGCCGTTTTCTTTGTATACCGAGAGCCGGACGAGGCCGAAAACGAAATTCACTGCCACAATTCCCGCGGCGACGGCGGCACAGTATCCCGGCTTTTTCTCTGCACGGAGCTTCTTATATGACAGAGCGAGGAAGCCGTTTACCGTGACTATAAGAAATCCGGTGAAAAGCGAGCCGAGGAGCGAGGCACTCTGTATCGCGGGGAGAATTTTATATTGTGTTACGGCGAGCCTTGCCCACGGGACACCGAACCAGAACTGTGTCTGGAACCATTCCATAACGCACCAGAGGGCGGCGGCGATAAACGGTGCAAGAAGCGGCCTGTCCGAACGGTACAGTTTACGGTAGAAGAACGGCACGAAGGCGGTTCCGATGCCCTGAAGCAGGGACAGCCCGACCCATGCTGTGATTATCAGTAGGATGCTGACCCCGTTTGAAAAGCCGGCAAAGTCGAGGGGATAGAGGCAGGTGAACCAGTAATACACCGTGCCGTAGTAGCCGAGGGAGAAGACGAGACCGTGCCTGTATGCGGATTTTTTTCTTTCGGCTGCAAGAAACAGCGGGATGAGCGATATCCACGGCAGGAAAAACAGGTATTCGCAGATGAGCGGTATTGCCGTCAGGATTCCTGCGGCGAACACTGCGGCATATGACAGCCAGCCGCGCTTTTTTGTTTTTTCAGAGCCTTCCAAGCGTTTCACCACCGTTCATGAAGTCGCGGACGAACCATATTCCGTCAGGCGGGAGCTTAAAGGTTTTTCCGTTCAGGTACGAGAGCATATCCCCGCCGCCGAATGTGAGGGAATAAGAGCAGAGCGCCTGATATTTATAACCGGCGTGTCTGTCGTCGCGGTTGATGCCGTATTTTCCGTCTCCGAGGAGAGGGTGTCCGACCGACGACAGGTGAGCGCGTATCTGGTGCGTTCTCCCGGTGAAAAGCTCGACCTCAAGAAGCGAAAGCCCGTTCTTTTCGGCAAGCACCCGGTAGCCGGTCTTTATGTCCTTTGAGCCGGGGATGCGCTTCCGGTACACGGTTACTGTGTTTCTGTCGCTGTCCTTTGTGATGTAGCCGGTAAGGATATCCGATTTTTTCTCCATGCTTCCGTGGACGGCGCAGAGGTATTTTTTTGTCAGCCTGCGTTCTTTTATCAGGCGGTTCAGCTCGCGGAGAGCGGCGGCGTTCTTTGCGGCGATGACGATTCCGGAGGTGTTCCGGTCGATTCTGTTGCAGAGTGCCGGGGCGAAGGACTGCTCCGACGACGGGTCGTACTCGCCCTTCTTATACAGGTACGCCTGTATCTGGGTTATCAGCGTGTTTGTGTCGTCTTTATCGTCGGAATGAACCTGAAGTCCGGCGGGCTTGTTGCAGAGGATGAGGTTTTCGTCCTCATAGACCACCGAAAAAGCCGGGGTGATGTGGCTGAGAAGTTTAGCCCGTGAGTCTGCCGCGCCGTCTCCGAAAAGCTCGTCCGGGAGGAAAAGCTGGACGGTGTCGCCCTCGCAGAGCATCTGATCAGGCTCGGCGCGCTTGCGGTTGACCTTTATCTTTTTGGTTCTTATGGATTTGTACATAAGCGACGGCGGCATGGCTTTTACAGCCTTTGACAGGAACTTGTCCAGCCGCTGTCCGGCGTCGTTTGTGCCGATCGTGAGAATTTTCATAAAACGTCCTTTTGCAGAACCGCCGCAGTTCCGTTTTCCGGAAGTGCGGCGGTATGGATTTCACGGATACGGGATATCAGCCTCTGTCGCGGAAGATCGGCTCTTCCTCCGGTGCCTCGTCCTCTTCTTCGCCGCGCTTCTTTGCGCCGACGTTGTCGCTGACGTAGTAGGGGTCGATCATGACCTCCTTTACCTTCGGGTATGCGGCGTAGATGCCCATGAAGCCGACGAGAGAGACGAGGATAAGCGTCGGCAGGATTATTCCGACCGGGAAGACGGTGATAAGCAGCCAGTAGTCGAAAAGCGCAACGGCTACCGCGCCGAGAAAGGCAACAATGTTCCGTCTGAATCCGAGTATTGCGAAAATGAAGGAATTTTTCAGTATCTTGTATATCGACAGGTCAAAGGTGACAAGCATAATATACATATAGTACCGCATCATCGTGTAGATCATTGCGACTATGACCATTACGCCGAGCATGAAGCCCATGACTGCCGAGATGCTTCCCGCGTAGAAGAAGAACAGGTCGTAGGCGATCACCAGAATAAAGAGCAGATCGATTATCCCGAGGAGCATACCCTGCTTCCAGTTGCGCTTTATCGAGTATTTTATGTCAGAGAAGAGCATTGACGGGTCGCCCTTCACGATATTTCTCATGACATAGGCGGTTGCAAGGTTGACGATGCCGAATGTGAGAAATACGAGAGCGGTGAGGCCGAAGAAAACATAGGTCGCGGTTGTCGGCAGGGATATTCTCGCCTGCGCGCCGTGGACGCCGAACAGAGCCGCGGATATCGGATTTGCGCCGCCTGCCGTCATTGCGCCGTAGAGCGGACCGAACATCGACGATGCGGGCGCGGTTGTGTTTACGTTGAGATTCTGGGTCAGGGCATACAGCCCGAAGAGTATCGGAAAATTGCCGAGGAAGGCAAAGACGTTCAGAGCGAACATCGTGTTGAAATTCCGCGAATAGAATTTGAAGAAATTCACGAAATTGCGCGGCTGGCGCGCCTCCTCCTTCGACAGTCCCTTTCCGCTTCCCTTGGGATTGAAGAATTCGTAGAGAAAGTGCCTTTTCTTTTTGTTATTCCGGTCTTTTTTGAGTTCAGCCAATTTATTTAACATCCTTTCATACCGGTCATGCCGGGAGGGGAAAATATACAGCGAAAAAATATATCGCGGTGCAGACCGCCGCCGTTATGACAGACAGCGACAGAAACGAGAAGAACACCGGTGCCGTCCCCTTTGCACGGAGTATCTCGGACGGATCGGGCGCGGCATAGCGCAGAGCGTTCCGGCAGAGTGCCGAGACGGTTCCGGCATAGGAGCATACCGCGGCGAAGGCAAGCAGGAACAGCAGCACCGCCGCGTGTGTGAACGGGTTCAGCCCGGAGGTGCAGTAGGATATCGCAAATATCCCGAGGCGCGCGCCGATGAGGAGAGATACCGTGATGCCGACCGCACAGGCGTAGAGCGTGAACGACGATATGAACAGTATCACAAGCGGGGTCAGGAATTCCGCTTCAAGCAGCAGCCATTCACGGAAGGACAGCTGTTCCGATACCGTGCTGTTTATGCCGGGGACAGCCTCGAGGCCGTATGCGAATTTCAGTGCCGCCGCGACCGATGCCCCGACAAGAAAGACTGCGAGGCAGAGAAGAGAACATTTCAGGTATTTTTTCAAAAATCATCACCGGAATATATATATGACGGCGACGGGCGGCAGATACCGGGGTTATAAAAAATATTCTACCATACAATATTGAATAAATCAACCGCGGGGCAAAAATTTTTTCGCGTTTCTTTGCCGCTTTACACAAACCTTACATTCATTTTACCGTATGTGGGGTGCAGGAAACGGCGCGCGGTGGTACAATAGTCTCAGAAAAATGAAAGGGAGTAAACAGAAATGAAGAACACAATAAAGAAGATCGTATGTTTCGTGTCGGCGGGGCTTGCTGCGGCAGCCGCGTTCACCGGGTGCGGAGGAAAGAAGGCATTTGACGCTTCGAAGAACATCAGCGTCGTTGCACGTGAGGACGGAAGCGGAACAAAGTCGGCATTCATGGAGATCATTGGCCTCAAGGGCAAGGCGGACGTAAGCGGCGTTATCATTGCAACGGGAACCGCGGGCGTGCTTGCCGAGGTAAGGAGCAATCCTCTTGCGGTGGCTTACGAGAGCCTCGGCTACGTTACCGACGACGTAAAGATGCTAAAGGTTGACGGAGTTGAGCCGACTGTTGAGAATATAAAGAACGGCACATACAGGATCGCCCGTCCGCTGAATGTGGTGTATCAGGAAAAGACGGTTGCCGACGGCGTCTGCAAGGCATATCTTGAGTTCCTTCAGAGTGCCGATGCACAGAAGATAATCACCGAAAAGGGTTATGTTTCGACCAGGGACGGTGCGCAGGAATACAAGATCCAGTCGGGTCTTATCGGTAAGATCGGCATCTCCGGAAGCACCTCGCTTCAGCCGCTTATGATCGAGCTTGCAAAGAAGTTTGAGTCGCTTCAGTCCGGTGTTACGGTCTCTGTCTCCGGCGGCGGAAGCGGAACCGGCTACAAGAATGCAAAGGAAGGCGTCAGCGGGTTCGGTATGATCTCCGAGACCTTCAATTCCGAAAAAGCCGACAACTGCACCTCCTATGAGGTCGCAAAGGACGGCATCGCGGTGATCGTCAACAAGGCTAACACGAACGACAACATCGCGCTTGACACGCTCAAGAGCATCTACAACTGCGAAGCCGGTGATTCCGCGGTGACAAAGTGGGATCAGGTAAGCAAGTAACAACAATAATCAAAACGGGTATCTGAAATGAAATCGGTATACGGTCCTGCCAGGACAAAAGAAAATGCAATGAGAGCGGTCTTCCTGTTCTGCGCCGTGTTCTCGGTACTCGCACTTACCGCGATAACGGTATTCCTGCTTGCGAGCGGGGTACCGTTCATCGCGAAAACGGGGGTCGGCAGATTCCTTCTCGGAACCGACTGGCAGCCGCTTTCGGACAATCCGGTTTACGGGATCTTCCCGATGATAGTGACAACGCTTTACGTGACGGCGCTTTCGGTGGTGACGGGGCTCGGGACCGGGCTTCTCACTGCGGTGTGTCTTTACAGGTTCTGTCCGAAAAAGCTTGTCTTGCCGATACGCCAGATGATAAACCTGCTTGCCGGCATTCCGTCAGTCATTTTCGGACTTTTCGGAATGACGGTCATTGTGCCGTTCATACGCGATTATCTCTCCCCGAACGGTGTCGGCTACGGAATCCTTTCCTCGTCGATAGTTCTCGGGATAATGGTTCTGCCGACGATCGTCAGCGTCAGCCTTGACGCCATGCAGGCGGTGCCGGAGAGCTATTACGAGGGCGCGCTTGCGCTCGGGGCGACAAAGGAGCAGGCTACATTCAGGATCATGCTCCCTGCCGCGAAGAGCGGGATACTTGCGGGCACGGTGCTGGCTATCGGACGTGCGGTCGGCGAGACCATGGCGGTGATAATGGTCATCGGAGGAAGCCCGGAGATGCCGAAAAGCCTGTTCCAGAGTGTAAGGACTCTTACCGCGAACATTGCGATGGGTGCGATGGAGCTTTCGGGAGATTCGCTTTCGGCGCTTATCGCGACGGGCGTTGTGCTGTTCGTGTTCACGCTGGTTCTGAACGTCAGCTTTGCGGCAATGAAAAGGGATAAAACCGAAAAGGTCGGAAAGAGGGGCGGAAAATGAACCGGGGCAACAAAGAATTTATAAAAAAGCTTGATTCCGGGTTCTTCGTGTTTCTGAGGATCCTCTGCGTTGCGGCTGCCGGACTTGCGGTCCTCAGTCTTGCTGCGGTGACGGTTTATGTGCTGATAAACGGTGTCGGGAAGCTGACTCCGGAGCTGCTTTTCGGGGATTACTCCGAAACACCGTCGATACTTCCTGCGTTTGTCGGTACGCTTGAGCTTATTGCGGTATCGTGTCTGACCGCAATACCGATAGGCATCGGAAGCGCGATATTCCTCTCGGAATATACGGAGAAGAAGGGAAGGCTCGTAAAGATAATAAGGATAGCGACAGAGACGCTTGCCGGAATACCGAGCATTGTGTACGGGCTGTTCGGTTATCTTGTGTTTGTGGTTGCCCTCGGATGGGGGTACAGCATTGTCGGAGGCGGAATAACGCTTGCGGTCATGATACTTCCGGTCATCGTGCGGTCGGTGGAGGAGAGCCTGCTTGCCGTGCCGCAGTCGTACAGAGAGGGTTCTTATGCCCTCGGCGCCGGAAAGGTGAGGACGATATTCAGGGTAGTGCTTCCGTCGGCGGCGGACGGGATTGTTACCGCGGTGATACTTGCCGTCGGCAGGGTCGTTTCGGAGAGTGCGGTGCTTATACTGACGGTCGGAATGGTCGTCAACAAGCTGCCGGAGAGCCTTATGTCGCCGGGAACCAGCCTTGCGCTTGATATATATTTCTTCGCAAGCCACGGTTATCCCGATCAGGCGGCGGCAACGTCGGTGGTGCTGCTTGCGGTCATCGGTTTACTGAACCTGCTTGCCGCATGGCTCGGAAGAATGCTGAGAAAGTCAATGGGAGAAAGAAAATGAACGGTGCAAACGGATTTTCGGAAGGAAAAACAGACATCACTACGCGTGACTGCAATCTCTGGTACGGGGATTACCACGCACTTCACGATATAAACATCGAGATACCGGAAAAGAAGGTCACGGCGCTTATCGGACCGTCCGGATGCGGAAAATCGACGTTTCTCAAGATATTCAACCGGATGAACGACCTTGTCCCCGGCTGCCGCATAACCGGAGAATACCGCATCGGCGGGACGGATATCTTTGCAAAGGATACCGACATCAATCTTCTGCGGAAGAACGTCGGAATGGTGTTCCAGAAGCCGAACCCGTTCCCGATGAGCATATATGACAACATCGCCTTTGCTCCGAGAACCTTCGGGGTGAGGAAAAAGTCGGAGCTTGACGAGATAGTTGAGACCTCTCTCCGCCGTGCGAGCATCTGGGACGAGGTCAAGGACCGGCTGAAAAAGAGCGCGCTCGGAATTTCCGGCGGTCAGCAGCAGAGGCTCTGCATCGCCCGTGCGCTTGCGGCTTATCCGAGGGTTCTGCTTATGGACGAGCCGACCTCGGCTCTCGACCCGATATCGACGGGAAAGATAGAGGAGCTTGTGGACAGCCTGAAAAAAGACATAACGATCCTTATAGTCACGCACAATATGCAGCAGGCTACGAGAATTGCCGACATGACGGCGTTCTTCCTGCTCGGCGACCTTGTGGAGTACGGCGGGACGGACAGAATATTCTCCTGCCCGGCGGACAAGAGGACGGAAAACTATATTACCGGCAGATTCGGCTGACGGCTTGAAATTCGGGAGGGTTTATAGTATAATGAGTATCAGGAACAAATACGAAGAGGAGCTTAAGCGCGTCTTCGGAAAGCTGGTTGCAATGTGCCGCGCGACGGAGCAGGCGATCGACAGGTCGGTGACGGCTCTGCGCGACCGCAATGCCGCGCTTTCCCGCGAGGTGATGGAGGAGGACCGGAACATCGACAACATGGAGCGCGACATAGAGCAGGACTGCCTGAAGATCCTTCTGATGGAGCATCCGGTCGCAGGGGATTTCCGCGACGTTTCGGCGGCGCTGAAGATGATAACCGATCTTGAGAGGATCGCCGATCAGGCGGCGGATATTTCCGAAATCTCGCTTCAGTTCGGCGAGGACGAATTCATCAAGGAGCCGGAGCACATCCGGATGATGGCTACGCTTGCCATCGGGATGGTGAAGGATGGGGTCGACAGCTACATCAACCGCGATATCGAAACGGCAAAGTCACTTGACAGCCGCGACGACAGGGTCGATGAGCTGTTTGAGACGGTGAAATCCGATCTTATCGCGCTGATAAAGAAGGATCCGGCGAACGCGGATCAGGCTATACTCTTCATGATGATTGCAAAATATCTCGAACGCATAGGCGACTATGCCGTCAACATCGGCGAATGGGCGGAATATGCGGCAACGGGTCAGCACAAGCCCGGCTGAGATCCGGAAGGGGGAGCATTATGAGCGACAGGAGACTTATTTACGCGGTTGACGACGAGCTTTCGATAAGGGAGGTCTACCGCTATGCGATCGGCGGGGCGGGATTTGACATTCAGTGCTTTGAGAACGGAGAGGGACTTTTCACCGCGATAAATGCACAGCTGCCAGATCTTGTCCTGCTTGACATAATGCTTGACGGTGCCGACGGGTATGAGCTGCTGTCCGCGCTGAGAAGAAACCCTCTGACCGCCGATATACCCGTCATAATGGTCTCGGCAAAGGGTGAGGAGATCGACAAGGTGCGGGGGCTTGACCTCGGTGCCGACGATTATCTGGCAAAGCCCTTCGGGGTGCTGGAGCTTATCGCGAGGATAAACGCGAAGCTGAGAAAAACAAAACCGGACGGGGTACTGACATATGCGGATATTGTTATGGACGGGGATTCAAGGAGCGTAACTGTTGCCGGGAATCCGGTTTCGCTCACTCTTAAGGAATACAGCCTTCTGCGGCTGTTCCTTTCAAGTCCCGGAAAGGTTCTCGGAAGAGATCTGCTTCTCGACTCGGTGTGGGGAGTGAATTACGGCGAGACGAGGACGCTTGATATTCATATAGGGCAGTTGAGAAAGGAGCTTTCCGGTTCTGCGGCGTCGATACTTACGGTGCGCGGGGTCGGATATATGTTGAAATAATATGAAAAACCGGCTTATTCTGTTCAATGTAATAGTGACAGCCGCCGCACTGCTTGCGTTTTTCGGGTTTGGGATACTTGTGACCGAGAGCCAGTATTACCGGCAGGCGGAGGAGAAGATAGCAGATGTTGCCGAAATATACCGGATGTCGTACCGCGACGCCGACGAGACCGTGAAGATGAGCACCGGAAACATCCGCGTCACGGTGATAGGCAGTGACGGAAACGTTATTGCGGACAGCGAATCGGTCGATGTTTCCTCCCTCGGAAACCATCTTGACAGGGAGGAGATAAAGGCGGCGCTTGACGGTCAGCCGAAGGCGGTCAGACGGAAGAGCGACACCCTCGGTCGGTCGATGGTCTATTATGCCGTGAAGGCTGATACCGCCGACGGGTATGTTTTCATCCGCGTTTCGGTTCCGGTTGACAGCGTGAACGGATATGTCATCGGGAGTCTGCCGCTTATGATATATGTTCTGTGCGGCGCGCTTCTGTGTTCGCTTTTTGCAAGCGCTGCGGTGGGGAACAGTGTTCTGAAGCCTCTGCGCATGATCAATGCGAACCTGCGCGAGGTCAGAGATGGCACGTACAAGCCGGTCGTTCCCTCGACCAATGACGACGAGATCAACAATATGCTGATTGACATAAACGGCATCAGCGAAAAGCTGAGCGAGACGATAAAATCATCGAACGACGACAGGGAGCGTCTCGGGTATATCCTGAACAATGTCTCCGACGGCATTGCGGTGCTTGACCGGAACGGAAACATCACGATGATGAATAAGAACGCTTCCGACGTGTTCAGGATCTCGGGTGCAGAGGGACAGAATTACCGCGTCCTGACGGCGGATCCGGGGCTGACCGATGCGATATCAGGATGCCTTTCCGACAATACCGACAGTGTTACGGAGTACAGTGACGACATGGGAAGCACATACCTTGTCTCGGTGCGTTCGCTTGAGAGGGGCTTTGTGATAATCGTTCTCTCCGATATAACCGCCGTGAAAAACTCGGAGCATGAGAGAAGCGAATTCTTTGCAAACGCTTCTCACGAGCTGAAAACCCCGCTTACCGCGGTAAAGGGCTTCAACGACATGATCATGCTGAAGTCATCTGACGATACCGTCCGCGATTTCTCCGCAAGGGTGGATCGCGAGGTCAACCGGATGATCGGGCTGATAAACGATATGCTTGATCTGTCGCGTCTTGAGGAGAACCGCAAGCCGGACAGGGTGCCGGTTGATTTACGGAATGTCGCCGACGAGGTCGCGGAAACGCTTATGCCGCTTGCATCGGAGAAGCACATTGATCTTACCGTAACCGGAAATGCGTCGGTCATGGCTGAAAAGGAGCACATGACGGAGCTTATAAAGAACCTTGCCGAGAACGGTATACGTTACAACAATGCCGGAGGCTCGGTCAGGGTAACACTTTCCGATACTGCCGACGGGGCGGTGATCGATGTCCGCGACAACGGTATCGGGATAGAGGAAAAGTACCAGAGCCGGCTGTTCGAGAGGTTTTACCGCGTCAGCAAATCACGCTCGCGGGAGACCGGCGGCACGGGGCTTGGGCTTGCTATTGTGAAGCACATCTGCGGCATTTACGGTGCGTCGGTTTCCCTGACCTCAAAGCCGGGTGTCGGGACAGACGTAAGGGTAACGTTTGAAAAAAAGTAAATCTGTCGGTCATTACGGCAGACAGAAAAGAACCTTCCTTGGTGATATCACTCAGGAAGGTTCTTTGTTTATGTGTCAGATAAGATCGGTATATCCCATAAGGAAGCTGTCAACCTCCGCGGCGGCTTCTCTGCCCTCGGAGACTGCCCAGACGACAAGTGACTGCCCCCTTCTCATGTCTCCTGCGGTAAAGACCTTCGGGACTGACGTCCGGTGGTTTCCTTCGGAGGCGGGAAGGTTTCCGCGCGCGTCTCTTTCAAGCCCGAACGCGGTGCAGACGCTTTCCGATGCGCCGGTGAAGCCTGCGGCGATTATAAGTAAACCGCAGTCATGCGTTTTTTCGGTTCCGGGGATCTCCTTCATGACGGTTCTGCCGGTGGCTTCGTCTCTTGCCGCCTCAAGCGATACCGTTATGACCGCGGAAAGCCTGCCGTCCTCGCCTGAGATCAGCTTTTTAACGGTGGTCTGATAGATCCTCGGATCGGAGCCGAAGAGGGCGATTGCCTCCTCCTGACCGTAATCGGTTTTGCAGACCCTCGGCCACTGCGGCCACGGGTTGTTTTCCGACCGGGTGTCGGGGAGCTTCGGCATCATTTCAAGCTGGATGACCGATCTGCAGCCGTGGCGTATGCAGGTGCCGACGCAGTCGTTTCCGGTGTCGCCGCCGCCGACAATTATCACGTCTTTGCCCTTTGCCGATATGTGGTTCCCGTCCTCAAGCCCGCCGTCAAGCAGGGCTTTTGTTGTCGATTTCAGAAAATCCACGGCAAAATACACGCCGTCGGCATCGCGTCCCTCGACTTTAAGGTCGCGGGGAGTGCCGGAGCCGCAGCAGAGGACGACCGCATCGTATTCCGAGGTCAGTTCCTTTGCCTTTTCGCCGTCAACGCGGCATCCGGTGACAAAGCCGACGCCCTCGTCCTCCATCAGCTTTATCCGGCGGAGGACGATTTTCTTGTCGAGCTTCATGTTCGGGATTCCGTACATCAGAAGCCCGCCGGGGCGGTCGGAGCTTTCAAAAACCGTGACAGAGTGTCCGCGCCGGTTCAGCATATCGGCGCAGGCAAGTCCGGAGGGACCGGAGCCGACGACCGCAACGCGCTTTTCGGAGCGTATTTCCGGTATTCTCGGTTTTATAAGACCCTTTTCAAAGCCGTTTTCGATTATGTAAAGCTCGTTGTCGCGGATTGTGACCGGGTCGCCGTACAGCCCGCAGGAGCAGGCGGCTTCGCAGAGCGCGGGGCAGACCCGTCCGGTGAATTCCGGGAAGGATGAGGTTTTCAGCAGTCTTGCAAGCGCCTGTTCCGGGTTTTTCCGGAATATTTCGTCGTTCCACTCCGGAATGAGGTTGTGGAGCGGACATCCGGAGACTGCTCCGTTCAGCTTCATTGCCGACTGACAGAACGGAATGCCGCAGTTCATGCAGCGCGCACCCTGTTTTTCGCGCTCCTCCTGTGAGAGGCGCGGGTGAAACTCGTCGAAGCTCTTTATTCTTTCAAGCGGAGGGGCAGTGGGATTGTTCCTTCTGCCGTACTCCATGAATCCCGTCGGTTTTCCCATTTCAGTTGCCTCCCTTCTGCCCGGTGACGGCATAAAATGCGTCAAGCTCCGCTTCTTCGGGAGAGAGACCCTTTTCGGTGAACTGCGCGATTGCCGCAAGCATATTTCCGTAATCGACCGGTATTATCTTTTTGAAATCCGGCAGATATTTTCCGAAATCGGCAAGGATGCGTTTTCCTACCGCCGACCCGGTTGCACTCGTGTGCGCCTCTATCATTGCGCGAAGCTCCTCGGCGTCGTGCTTTTCGGTCACCTCCGTCATGCTGACAAGCGATTTGTTCAGCCGCTGATAGAAATCGTGACCGGTGTCGAGAACGTAGGCGATACCGCCGCTCATTCCGGCGGCGAAATTCTTTCCTGTGGGACCGAGGACGACAACCCTGCCGCCGGTCATGTACTCGCACCCGTGGTCGCCGACACCTTCGACGACGGCAACGGCACCGGAGTTTCTGACGCAGAACCTCTCGCCCGCCATGCCGTTTATGTATGCCTGACCGGAGGTTGCGCCGTAAAGCGCGACGTTTCCGATGATTATGTTCTTTTCCGGCTCAAACCGGCTGCCCTTCGGGGGATATACTATCAGCTTTCCGCCGGAGAGCCCCTTCCCGAGGTAATCGTTGCTGTCGCCCTCAAGTCTTACCGTCACGCCCTTCGGGATGAACGCACCGAAGGACTGCCCGCCGCCTCCGCGGCAGTTCAGGGTAAACGTGTCATCGGCAAGCCTTCCGTGCCATTTTGCCGTTACCTCGGAGCCGAACAGGGTGCCGAGCGTGCGGTTCGTGCTTGAAACGTCAAGCGTCATCGAGTGCGGCTTGCCGGAGGCGATGTATTTTCTGAATTCCGGGATGATCTTTGCCATGTCAAGCGTCTTTTCAAGCCCGAAATCAAAGACGTTTTCGGGGTCGAAACGCTGTTTCCCGTCGGAGGGGACCTCGGAGAGTATCTGCGAAAGATCAACGGTTCCGGCGCGCTTTGTGTACTTCTTTTCCCGCACCTTCAGGTAATCGGTGTGACCGACAAGCTCCGAAACCGTGCGGACGCCGAGCTTTGCCATGATCTCTCTCAGCTCTTCGGCGATGAAGAGCATGAAATTCATGACGTATTCCGGCTTTCCGCAGAAGCGTTTTCTGAGCTCGGGATTCTGCGTCGCGATCCCTGCGGGGCAGGTGTCAAGGTTGCAGACGCGCATCATGAGACAGCCCATCGAGATCAGGGGTGCCGTCGCAAAGCCGAATTCCTCCGCGCCGAGCATTGCCGCGATGGCAACGTCACGACCGGTCATCAGCTTTCCGTCGGTCTCAAGTATGACGCGTGAGCGCAGACCGTTCTTTATCAGCGCCTTGTGCGCCTCGGCAAGTCCCAGCTCCCACGGAAGCCCGGCATGGTGTATCGAGCTCTGCGGCGCGGCGCCGGTTCCTCCGTCGTAGCCGGAGATGAGGACGACCTGCGCTCCCGCCTTTGCCACTCCTGCTGCAATCGTTCCGACTCCCGCCTCCGATACCAGCTTTACCGATATCCTTGCGCTGCGGTTTGCGTTTTTCAGGTCGTATATCAGCTGTGCCAGATCCTCTATCGAGTAAATATCGTGGTGCGGCGGCGGGGAGATGAGCGACACACCGGGGGTGGAGCAGCGGGTCTTTGCGATCCACGGATAGACCTTCTTTCCCGGCAGATGACCGCCCTCGCCCGGCTTTGCGCCCTGAGCCATTTTTATCTGGATTTCCTTTGCGCTGAGCAGATATTCTTCCGTGACGCCGAAACGCCCGGAGGCGACCTGCTTTATTGCGCTGTTTTTCTCTGTCCCGAATCTTTCGGGATTTTCGCCGCCCTCGCCGGTGTTGGACTTGCCGCCCAGACGGTTCATGGCAATGGCAAGGCATTCATGGGCTTCCTTGGACAGCGCGCCGTAGCTCATGGCGGCGGTCTTGAAGCGCTTGACGATGGCGTCCACCCCTTCCACTTCCTCAATGGGGACGCCGGTTTCGGGGTAGTTGAATTCCAGCAGGCTGCGCAGGTGCATATCGTCGCCGCCCTCGTTGGCCGCGGCGGCGGTGTACTGCTTGAACTTGCCGTAGTCCCCCGTCCAGACCGCCTGCTGCAAAAGGTGGATAGTCTGGGGATTGTACAGGTGCTGCTCCGCCGCGCTCCCGCTGCGGAATTTGTGGGCGCCCACGCTGGGCAAATCCATGTAAATGTCCAGCCCCAGGGGGTCGAAGGCCTGCTGGTGACGGTCTTCCATGTCCTTCTGGATATCGTCGATGGTGATGCCGCCCACCCGGCTGACGGTGTTGGTGAAGTATTTGTCAACGACCTCTTTGCTGATGCCCACCGCCTCGAAAATCTGGCTGCCCTGATAGGACTGGATGGTGGAAATGCCCATCTTGGAGGCGATCTTCACGATACCCGCCAGCACCGCCTTGTTGTAATCGTTGACGGCGGCGTAAAAATCCTTTTCCAGCAGCCCGTCGCTGATCAGATTGCCGATGCTCTCCTGCGCCAGATACGGGTTGATGGCGCAGGCGCCGAAGCCCAGAAGCGTGGCAAAATCATGGACAAGTCTCGGTTCGCCGCTTTCCAGAATCAGCGCCATGGCGGTGCGCTTGCGGGTGCGAACCAGATATTTGGACACCGCGCTGACGGCCAGCAGACTGGGAATGGCGACATGATACTCATCAATGTCCCGGTCGGACAGAATCAGGATGTTCGTGCCGTCCCGGTACGCCCGGTCAACGTCCACGAACAGCCGGTCGATGGCCTTTTCCAGTGGGGTGTTTTTGTAGTAGCAGATGGACACCGTCTCCACCTTGAAGCCGGGAACGTCCATGGTCTTGATTTTCAGCAGATCCGTTTCCGTGAGGATGGGGTTGTTGATTTTTAAGACTTTGCAGTTTTCCGCGTTCTCTTCCAGCAGATTACCCTGTGCGCCCACGTATACAGTGGTGGAGGTAACGACTTTCTCCCGCAGCGCGTCGATGGGCGGGTTCGTGACCTGGGCAAACATCTGCTTGAAGTACTCGAACAGCGGCGGGCGGGTATGGCTGAGGACGGCCAGCGGAGTATCGCTGCCCATCGCGCCGGAGGGTTCCGCGCCGTTTTTCGCCATGGGGAGCATGATGGTCTTCAAATCCTCGTAGCGGTAGCCGAAGGCCTTCTGGAGCCGCACCATTTCTTCTCTGGTGTAGGAGGGTATCTTCCGGTTTGGCACCGTCAGGTCGGAGAGGTTCACCAGATTCCGGTCCAGCCATTCGCCGTAGGGCTGGCGGCTGGCGTACTCCGCTTTCAGGTGCTCGTCGTCCACCAGCTCGCCCTTCACCGTGTCCACCAACAGCATCTTGCCGGGGCGCAGACGGTCCTTGCGGATGACGTGCTCCTGCGGGATGTCCAGAACGCCCACCTCGCTGGAAAGGATCAACCGTCCGTCGTCGGTAATGTAATAGCGGCTGGGGCGCAGACCGTTGCGGTCAAGGACCGCGCCCATCACGTCGCCGTCGCTGAACAGAATGGACGCGGGGCCGTCCCAAGGCTCCAGCATAGTGGCGTAATACTGGTAGAAATCACGTTTTTTCTGGCTGATGTTCTTGTTGTTCTCCCAGGGCTCGGGGATGGTGATCATCACCGCCAGAGGCAGATCCATGCCGTTCATGACCATGAATTCCAGCGTGTTATCCAGCATGGCGGAGTCGGAACCGCCCTGATTGACAATGGGCAGCACCTTGGTCATGTCGTCCTTCAGAAAGCGGCTGGCAATGGTCTCTTCACGGGCGAGCATGGTGTCCACATTTCCCCGGATGGTGTTGATCTCGCCGTTGTGGAGAATGAACCGGTTGGGGTGCGCCCGGTTCCAGCTGGGAGAGGTGTTGGTGGAAAAGCGGCTGTGGACCATGCCGATGGCGGTCTCATAGTCCTCGTCCTGCAAATCCGGGTAGAACTGCCGCAGCTCCTTGACCAGAAACATGCCCTTATACACGATGGTGCGGCTGGACAGGCTGCACACGTAGGTCTCCTGACTGGACTGCTCGAACACCCGGCGAACCACATACAGCCGCCGGTCAAAGGCGATACCAGCGACCATTCTCGGCGGCTTTCCCACAAACGCCTGCCAGATGCTGGGCATACAGTCCCGTGCCTTCTGCCCCAGATACTCGGGGCATACCGGCACCTGCCGCCAGCCAAGGAAGGGCAGCCCCTCCTTCTTGCAGATGATCTCAAACAGCTTCTTTGCCTGATTGCGCTGCAGCTCTTCCTGCGGGAAGAAGAACATGCCGACGCCGTATTCCCGCTCCGCGCCCAGCGTGATGCCCGCGGCCGCGGCTGCTTTCACAAAAAACTTATGGCTGACCTGTAACAGAATGCCAACGCCGTCGCCGGTTTTTCCCTCGGCGTCCTTGCCTGCCCGGTGTTCCAGATGCTCCACGATCTGCAGCGCGTCATCCAGCGTCCGGTGGCTCTTGCGTCCCTTGATATCCACCACCGCGCCGATGCCGCAGGCGTCGTGCTCGAACTGGGGATCATACAGGCCGAGAGGCGTGGCGTTTTCCGTAAATTTTTCCATTGCCTTTCCCATCCTTGTTCTCTAAAATGAAAATCCTTCGGCTGCGGCACCTTCCGCAGCGCATCCTCAAAACACGGAAAAACAAAAAAGACGCCCCAGATGGGCAGACTCTACCCATCTGGAACGCCTTTGTTCCGTTACCTCTTATTATACTGACCGCTGAAAAATTTTCAAGCGACAGTTGCGCCAAACGTAAAAGCCAAAATTCCGCCCTTCTTGTGCGGTTTGATGGAGAGGTGAAAGCATTTCACTTCGAACCAAGGATCACGTTCAGGTCTTCCTCCGGGGTGGTCACAGCCATGAGGCCATACTTCTCCTGCAGCACCTTCACCACGCCCGGCGAGAGGAAGGCGGGCAGGGTGGGGCCGAGCCGGATGTTTTGAATGCCCAGCGCCAGCAGCGCAATGAGGATGCAGACGGCTTTCTGCTCGAACCAGCAGAGCACGAGGGAAAGGGGCAGGTCGTTCACGCTGCACTGGAAGGCATCGGCCAGCGCCAGCGCCTGATTGATGATGCCTTCCATATAGTCGAAATCGAGGGCATATTCATCGGGGATGGGGTTGCCGATGAGGACGCCGCCGGGCATTTCGAGCTCCAGCTTGGTTTTGATGATGCGGGCGATCTCCTCCTCGCTTTGGGCGGCGTAATCGACCTTGAAGCCGCTTTTCTTGCAGAAGAAGGCGGGGAAGTCCTCGGTGCCGTTGCCGATGACGGGGACGCCCATTGTTTCGAGGTATTCCAGCGTTCTGCCGATATCGAGGATCTGCTTGGCACCGGCGCAGACGACCGAAACGGGGGTACGGGCCAGCTCCTGCAGGTCGGCAGAGACATCCATGGTGACCTCGCCGTGGCGGTGGACACCGCCGATGCCGCCGGTGGCAAACACCCGGATGCCCGCAAGGTCGGCGCACATCATGGTAGTGGCGACGGTGGTGGCACCGGTTTTTCCGGTGGCGAGATAGGTGGCGAAATCGCGGCGGGAGACCTTGCCGACATTTTCACCGCGGCACATGATCTCCAGCTCCTCCGGGGAGAGGCCGACTTTGATTTTTCCGCCGATAAGCGCCATGGTGGCGGGATGGGCGCCGCAGGCCCGGATCTCCTTTTCGACCTCGGCGGCGAAGGAGAGGTTTTCGGGGTAGGGCATTCCGTGGCTCAAGATCGTGCTTTCCAATGCGACGACCGGCTCGCCGTTTTTGAGGGCTTCCCGCAGTGCGGGGGTGATGTCAAGGTATTTTTCCAGTTTCATGTCAGATGCTCCTCCTAAAAAACAATTCTTGTCTTTGCCCGAAGCGGTTCGGGAAAAGGCTCGGTAGGTTCATCGACTGGGGCGGACGCTCCATCGTTGAAAGCATATTATACCCATTCCGGCGGCGGAATGCAAGGGGACGGGGGTGAAATTTGTGTGAAAAGGGGCGGGGGACGGTGAGGTGGAGGGGAAAGACGGGGCGCAGCCCCTTTCGGCAAAGCCGAAAGCCATGCGCGAAGCGCATGGAGCCCGCCGAAGGCGGGCGGGCTGCGCCCCGTTCCTGCGGGAAGCAGAAATGTGCGGGGGCGATATTGACACGGGGGGCGGGGGGCCCTATTATAATGGAGTAATATGATGACGGGAGAGTGGGAATGCGATGTTATCCTCTGCGGCGGGGCTGCTGGCCGATCAGGGCTTTTTGAGCGTATTTTGTGCCGCCATGCTGACCATCGGCATCGGCTGGGGGCTGCGGAAAAAGAATATACTGAAGGCGGAGAGCCGCCCGGTGCTGAACAGCCTGCTGCTGAAGATCGCGGTGCCGTGCCTGGCGTTTGACGCCTTTATGACCGATTTTAACCGGAACGAGCTGCGGCGGAATGTGCAGATCTTGCTGATCTCCTTTATTCTGTACCTTTCGATGATCGCGCTGGCACAGCTGATTTTTATAAAATACGGCCGGCGGCGGGCCAATCTTTACGGCATCTGCTTTGCCATAGGGCAGCAGACGCTGTATGCCATGCCCATTCTGCGGGCCATCTACCGGGACGACCCGGCGGAGTCGATGCTTTCCGCCAGCATGGTGGCCATCGCCTTCCGGGTGATGCTGTACCTTTATGCGTTTTATTCCATCAGCGGGGCGGCGGTGACCGGCGGCAGCCTGCGGCAGAATTTGAAAAAGGCTTTCCTGACGCCGGTGATGCTGGCGATGTTTGCGGGGTTTTTGCTCTGGCTGACGCAGGGGGTTCTCCCCTGCCCCGGCGGTATCCCGCTGCTGCGCCCCGACCTGCGTCTGCCCGCCCTTTACGCCGTGGTGCCGCAGATGGCATCGCTGGTGAACCCGCTGGCGATGCTGCTCATCGGTACGACGCTGGGCGAGGCCCGGATAGGCGATGCGCTGCGGGACGGCAAGGCGTGGTTTATCTCCTTCCTGCGGATGTTTATTGCGCCGCTGTATACGCTGGCGCTGCTGTGCCTGTGCCAGCGGCTGGGGTGGATCCATTTTACCGAGGTGACGCTGATGACGGTGGTGATGTGCTTTGCGGCGCCGCTTTCCGCTGTGCTGTGCACCTTCTTCATCACCTACCGGGAGGAGGCCGATATGGCCGCCCGGGTGTGCCTGCTTTCCACCCTGTTCTGCGTTATTTCCACGCCGCTGTGCTACTGCCTGGTAAAGGCGGCGGTGACCTGCGGGGTGTTCCCGGTGTGAGGGCCGGTGCAACCGGGAGTTGCTAAAAATCCACGGCGGATTGGTTGCCGGGCGGGCGGTCCCTGTGATAGTCTTGCAGTACCAAAACACGAAAGGCGGATGCTGATATGACATTGGGCGAGAGGATCGCATATTACAGGGGCGCGCTGGGGCTTTCCCAGGGGGAGCTGGCGGAAAAGCTGGGCGTAAGCCGTCAGGCGGTGAGCAAATGGGAAACCGACGCCGGGCTGCCGGATCTGGATCGGCTCATCGCTCTTTCCGGGCTATATAACATTACGCTGGATGAGCTGGTAAAGGGGGCTGCCCCCTCCCCTGCCCCTGCCGACGGGACACAGGCTACGGCATTCCCGCCGGAGGCGTCTCCTGCGGCAGCGGAAAAACCGGCATCCGGCGGGCAGAAAACGGTGGGATATATCCTGCTGGGGGTGGGGCTGCTGTGTGCGGTGCTGGCGCTGTTTTTGAACTGGGCGCTGCTGATCCCGGCGGGCTACCTGCTGATTTGTGCGGTGCTGTGCCTTACCCTGCGGCGGTATGCCGGACGGGTCATTTTGGGCGGAACGCTGTATGCGGTGCTGCTGACCTGTCAGCGATGGACCGGGATGCCCGGGCTGGGAAGTATCATCAACCCCGTTGTTTATCAGTCGGATTTTTACGGCATTGGGGTGTGGGTGACCTGGGGGCTGTGGGCGGTGCTGGTGCTGTATGTGGTGCTGGCGCTGCGGCACACCCGTTGGCAGAGGTACACCCCCTTGGCGCTGGGGTGGACCGTTGTCCTTGGGCTGAGCGGGTGG
>ENA-OURV01000771-OURV01000771.1-human-gut-metagenome-genome-assembly--contig:-NODE-771-length-27109-cov-3.126931_pt1 | contig 27109 bp, 23 predicted proteins | sample MGYA00242141_ERZ509072 | MGnify/ENA primary metagenome ERZ509072 (study PRJEB26280, sample SAMEA2338763) | human gut metagenome | biome: human gut; feature: human-associated habitat; material: faeces... | reverse complement strand
GGCGGTTCGATTATCAGAGCCTTATGGGCAAGGTAATCGGCGGGATCATTGCCCACAGCGGAAGCGTGCCGGTGGCGGTGCTCTCCGGGAAATACCGGCAGTTCGACACATCGGGCTTTCCGAATCTGAAATACATAATCCCGGTCAGCGAGGGACAGGAGCTTGACTACGCTATCGCGCACGAGCCGGAGAACCTGAGACGCGGGACGGAAAAACTGTTTTCAATTATCGAAAAAGAAGGGTACTGACATGAAGATAAGCTACGAGGGAAAAACCGTTATCGTGACAGGGGCTGCCGGAGGACTCGGAAAGGCAATGTCGCGTCTGTTCGCAGAATGCGGAGCAAAGGTCGCGGTATGCGATATAGCCGGAGGCGAGGCGATCACGGAAGAGATAAACAATGCCGGAGGCACGGCAAAATACTATCGCTTTGACATCCGCGACAGGGAGCAGATAGAAAAGGCGTTTGCCGGGATAAAGAACGATTTCGGAAGCATCGACGTTCTTGTCAACAATGCCGGCATCAACGGCGGTCCGGAGGAGAGAAAGACCGTTGAATTTTACAGCGACGGGCTTTGGGATAAGATAATCTCCATCGACCTTGACGGAGTTTACAAATGCTCGAAGGCGGCGATACCGTATATGCAGAACGGCGGTGCGATACTTAACATTTCCTCTGTGGTCGGGGTTGTTCCGCTCCGCAATCAGTGCGGCTTTGCGGCGGCGAAGGCCGGTGTCGTAAATCTTACAAAGGCAATGGCTATTGAAATGGCTCCGAAAAAGATCAGGGTAAACTGCATCTGCCCCGGAACCATCGGAATTGCCGTCACAAACACCCTCTGGACGGACGACAGCGCAATGAAGGGGCTGCTTGCCCACATTCCGCTCGGAAGACAGGCTGTTCCGGACGAGATCGCTGCCCCCACCGTGTTCGTGTGCAGTGATTATGCGTCATATATGACCGGCGCCGTCATAACCGTTGACGGCGGATGGACAGCCGGCGGATATGCAAGAAACTTCTGAAACGGAGAGAGACAAATGGAGAGCTTTGCATCATATCTTTCTTCCTTCCGCGTGAAGGAAGGGCAGACCGGCGTTTTCTGGCTCGGTCAGGCGGGATTCGTGTTTAAACGCGCATCGGGTGAGATGATCGCCGTTGATCCGTATTTCTCCGACTGCTGTAACCGCTATTTCGGCTTCAGACGGATGATACCGTTTCTTATGACGCCGTATGATGTTATCTTTGACGCGATAGTCTGCACGCACGCACATTACGACCACTTTGACCCCGACGGGATTCCTCTTGCACTTCAGTCAGGGAGGACGGAGCTTATCGCGGCTTATGACTGCAAGCCCGAGTGCGAAAGACTGAACATTCACGACAACGTGAAGTATATAAGAGTCGGCGATGCGGTAGGGACCGCCGGATTTGAGATAAACGCCGTTCCGTGCGACCACGGAGCCGGGACGCCGCACGCTGTCGGTCTTGTCATAAACGACGGCGGCAGAAAGGTATATATCATGGGCGACACCTGTCTGCGCCGGGATTACATATCAAATCCTGTCTTTGCCGGGATCGACCTGCTTATCCTTCCGATAAACGGCGCATACGGAAACCTGAACGAGCGCGAGGCGGCAGAGGTCTGCTCTGTCATAAAACCGAAGCTTGCCGTGCCGTGTCATTTCGGAAACTTTGCCGAGCACGGAGGAAATCCGGGACTTTATGCCGACATAATGAAAAAAGAACACTCAGACCTGCCGTACCGCATAATGCGGGTGGGAGAGGGAATCTGCATCTGAAAGGAAAAAGCAAGAATGAAAGCATTAACAGTACTGAAGCCCCAGGTCGCGGAGTATCAGGAGGTCCCGAAACCGGCGGCTGTCGGCAGATTTATGACCGTGAAGGTCGAAAGAGCCGGCATCTGCGCTACCGATTTCTCGATATTCTCCGGTGACTGCTCGTTTGTCCGCTCCGGAGAGATAGTTTATCCCGTAAGATTCGGTCACGAGTGGTCGGGAACCGTTGTGGAATGCGGAAATGAGGTCAGGGGTTTCAGACCGGGCGACAGAATATACTCCGACAGCGGTATTTCCTGCGGTAAATGCCCGGACTGTCTTGCGGGACACTATGACAAGTGCCGCTTTACCCGTTCCGTCGGAACGATAAACTGCTGGGACGGCTGCTTTGCGGAGTACATAAGCATTCCGGACTACAATGCATATCACATCCCGGATTCGGTGTCGTTCGATGAGGCAACTCTCATAGAGCCGTCGGCGATTTCATATGATGCATTCAGGAATGTTGAGCTGAACGAAGCTTCAACAGTCGTCGTGATCGGCACCGGCGCTATCGGAATGAGCGCGGTGTGGCTGGCAAAATATCTCGGTGCCGGACGTGTCGTCGTTGTCGGAAGAACGCCGTCAAAGCTGGAGATCGGCAGAAAGATCGGCGCGGATATCGCGGTGAACAGCACCGTGACCGACCCGGTTAAGGCGATAAAAGACCTCACCGACGGTCAGGGCGCGGAGCTTGTTATCGAAACCTCCGGCTCCGACAAGGCGCTTTATCAGGGCATTTACATGACAAGAAACGACTGCCGCATCTGCTCTCTGTCGTTCTACGAGCACGACCTTGACGGAGTTCCGGTCGATCATCTTGTGCTGAACAAGATAAGCCTCGTCGGCGGCGCCGGAAGGTTCGGCAACCCTCAGAAGGTCTGCGGGATCTTTGAGAAGAACCCGGTGAAGCTAACTCCCATCATCACTCACAGAATTAAATTCGATGAGATGAAGGACTTCCTCGAAAGCTCCGCAAAGTACGCAAAATCCAAGATCAAGGTAATGGTCGAATTCTGAAAAGAAAGGCAATAAACAATGGATAAACTTGAACCGAAGGTAATAGATGTCGATAAGGTAATGCCGATGCACTGCGGCGATTCCTATGACTCAAGAATGATACTCGACCACGTTGTGACGGGGCGCGACGGCGTGATTCAGGTCAATCACGGAACGGTCATGCCGCACTGCGCGCTCGGCGGCGATACTCACAGCGAGGATGAGATATATTACATCCTCACCGGTCACGGAAAGCTCCGCCTTGACGATAAGGTCGTCGATGTCCATCCGAACCAGATAATTTTCATCCCGGCGGGTGTTTTCCACGCTCTCGACAACAGCACATCCGATGAGCCGATGACGATACTTACAATGTGGAAGGACTACCGCTTCAATGACGCTTATGCCGCCAGAATGAAGCTCTGGGGCAAATCGTTCAGAACAGTCGACGAAAAGGACTGACAAAAGGAAGCCGGCACGGCAGTGCCGTACTGCAGCAGAGAAAAAACAAGGAAACTTCTGTCGTCATATAAGGGATATTCAATTTATTTGTCCGGCGGGAGGGGCAAAGGTCTTGCTCCGCACCGGGCTGAGAATATTTCCGTATGATACAGAAGTTTAAGAATAACCTGTATATAATTCATTAAATCACGGAGAAGTGACATGGCATATAAGAGCATAAATACTCCACTTGACGAGGAATTTGCAGTAATACGGGATTTTTGGGAAAGCAAAATAGTGCGCGAAGGAGTGTTTTCACTTACGGTCGGAGGAATAAAATGCGACTATACCGAAAATACCGCATCTGACATCAAATTCTCCGAAAAATCCGGAAACACCGTCTGCACAAGAACTTTTTCATACGGACAGCTGCTTATCCGAACAGAAGCCGTGCTGTATGACGATCTGCCGCTTACCGAATGGACGGTGTATGTCAGGAATGCTTCTGACAGAATTACACCGAGGGTGACGTTCAATGCTTTCGAGCACCGTTTCGGATGCGGATATCCGACGGTTTACCGTCACATCGGAAGCGATGCACGGCCGGATGACCATATGCCGTTTGCCGATCCGCTCGGCTATTGCGAAAAAATCTCGGTCTCACCGTACGGCGGCAGATCGAGCAACCACGAATGGCCGTATTTTTCCGTCGCACTCGGAAACGGGAGCGGCTTCAACCTTGCAATAGGCTGGCTCGGACAGTGGGAAGCGAATTTTGAGCGCCGCGACGGGCTTTATGTAAGTGCGGGACAGCAGAGGCTTGATTCCGTGATGCTTCCGGGAGAGGAATTCCGCTCGCCCCGCATACTGCTTCAGAGCTGGTCATATGCCGGAATGCCGGAAAAACAGGCGGTCAGACGCTCGCAGAATATTTTCCGCCGGTTCATGAGGAAATACAATATGCCGAGATATGCCGACGGAAGCATACCCACACACGGCCTTGCTGCCTGTTCGTCGCATCAATTCCTTGAAATGACCAGATCAACGGCAAAGGATCAGATCGATTTCATAGATGCATACGGAAAACGCGGCATCAGACTTGATAACTGGTGGATGGATGCCGGCTGGTATGAGGGATCGTCATCCGACTGGTGCAATCTCGGGACATGGAGCTGTGACAAAAAGCGGTTTCCGAACGGTCTGCGCGAGGTCTCGGAATATGCCGGCTCAAAGGGGATGGGAACCGTCATCTGGCATGAACCGGAGAGGGTCAGAAGCGGAAGCGAGCTGTTCCGTGAACACGGTGATTTTCTTCTTTCTCCGATATATCCGGACGGAACCCACAAAGCCGATTCCGATTACCGGCTTCTTGATTTCGGCAATGACGCGGCGCGGGAATGGATAACGAGGCGCATAAGCGACAGTATAACGGAAAACGGAGCCACAGTCTACCGGCAGGACTTCAATACGGAAATGCTGTACTTTGTCGATCCCTCCGAAACGGAAGAAAGAAAGGGTGCTGTCGAGAATCACTACGTCTGCGGAATGCTGCGGTACTGGGACGACCTTGTGAAGGAGCATCCGGGGCTGATCATTGACGAGTGTGCTTCCGGCGGCAGAAGAGACGATATAGACGCGATGAAGCGCGCGCTTGTGTTTGTCAGGAGCGACTATCTTTTCGAGCCGGTAAGTCAGCAGTGCCATATGGCATGGTGCTCCGAATGGCTCCCGGTTCACGGCACGGGTATAATGCTCGGGACATCTCTTATTGACAGCAAACAGCTGAACGTTCCGTATGATAACTACGCGCTTCTGAGCTGTATCTCCCCGTACCTCAATTCCTGCTTCGATCCCCGTGACGACCGGTTTGAATGGGAAAAAATCAGGGGAATATTCGATGACTGGAGAGAGTATGCCGAGCGGTTCAGCGGAGATTATTACCCGCTCTGCAGCATTGATCTTTCAACTGACAGCTGGGCGGCATGGCAGTTCAACCGACCGGAGGAGGGCGACGGCGTGATACAGGCGTTCCGCCGCCGGGACAATCCGGAGCAGAACCGGGTTTTCGCGCTTAACGACCTTGAACCTGATGCAGAATACATATTCAGAAAATACGGCAGCGGGGAGGAGTTTACCCTGACAGGCGCCGACGCAATGAACGGAATAACGGTATCTCTCGGAAAACGGGAGGCAATCGTTATCGGATATACCAAAAGCGTGAATCAGCCCTCTTCGGAAAAGGAAGCAGACCCGCGCGGAAACGCCAACCGGAATTCATAAGTAATGTTTACAAAGGAGAAAAAAATGAACCGCAAAAAAATCATTTCGCTGTTGATCGCAACGGCTGTCCTTGTCGGAACGTCGGCGCTTGTGTCCTGTAAGACCGAACACGGAAAACCGGGCGAGTCAACAAAAAACACCGACGGCGGAAGCGACGAAAGGCAATACCGTCCCGACGTCCCCGAAGGGCTTGATTTCAAGGGCGCGAATTTCGACGTTCTCGGCATGGATCCGGAGCTTTACCAGTCAACTATCGTCGAGTTTGATTTCGATGAGGCACCGGGAGAGGGCATCAACTCTGCCATCTATAAGCGCAACCGCCGGATCGAACACGATTATAACATCGTTTTCAGATCCGAATACGGAGCGATCGACGAGATGAGCGATGCCATAAGCGAAGAGGTCAGGGCTGACGAGGACACCTATAAGCTGATAATGCTGATCTCGCGCGAGGCATTTCCGCATTCGCTTCAGGGTGATGTGATGCCGTATCAGACGATACCTCATGTAAACCTTGATCAGCCGTGGTACATAAAGAACGTAAACGATTCCTTCAGCATCTACGGTTATAATGTTCTTGCCTACACCGATGAGTGCATGAACGCTTATATGCAGTCGGTCTGCGTGTTCTTCAATATGGGAATTGTCAAAGACAACGCAAATATTGACAATCCCTATGACCTGCTTGAGGCAGGCAAATGGACACTGGACGATTTTTACCGCCTTGCAAACAACGCGATATACGACGTTAACGGTAACGGGACATATTCTGCCGCCGAGAACGACATCTTCGGTGTGATATCCGAGGGCGATGCCTTCTATCCCGGAATGTGGGTCGGCTCCGGCACGACGACAATCGAAAAGGACAGACGCGGAATGCCGTCCTATACCGCATATTCAAACGAGAAGCTGATAGGTATTCTCGAAAAGCTGACAGAGAACCTTGCGAAAGACGGCTTCTTCTGCCAGACATGGGTTGAGTTTTCAAATGTCGTCGGAGGCGGGGACGCACAGAGAAATGCCGCGGTAGAGTATTTTTCACGCGGCGGCGGACTTTTCAGGGTCGGGACAATAGGTCAGATCCAGCTGCTCCGCGACATGGAAGCCGATTTCGGAATTGTTCCGCTTCCGAAGTATGACGAGGCTCAGCAGACATACTATTCGAGAATGGTTGACGGATGGATTCATGTCGCTCCCTCCACCGTCCGTGACAGAAATATGCTCGGCGTCATAATTGAGGCACTCGGTGCAGAGTCGAAGAATCTTGTCATACCGGAATTCTTCGATGTTGCCCTCAACTATAAGCTGATCCGTGACGAGGATATTGAACGCACAAGAAAATCGCTTGATCTGATCTTCGGCAATGCCGCAATGGATCTCGGAGAGACTATCTGGCAGAACAACATAAGGAACACCATAATCAGTATGCTTGACCAGAAGGACAATAATTTCGTTTCGGCACTTACCGCAATAAAGGATACCGTCGAAGAAAAATGCATCAACGAGACGCTCAGGCAGATCACCGAGCTCAAGAAAGCAGTGGGCGAGTGAAAACGGGAACAGCTGCACTTGCGCTCTGCATGGCGGCGGTGCTGACGGCATTTTCAGGCTGCAGTACCGCCGGAGGGGGAGAAACAGGCGGCACGGTTTCAACTGCCGATGAAAAGGAGGACAGACGCGGAATGGAGTTTTATCTGACCTATCCGGATTATAACACAAAGGCATTCACCGTCAGCTACGACGACGGAACGATTCAGGACAAGAAGGTCATGAGTCTTGCGAAAAAATACGGAGTTGCCGTGACCTTCGCACCGAATACCCGGTGGTGGGGAACCTCCGGCTGGATGGATCATGAGGGTTACAGGGTTTGGGTACAGCGCCCGACAGCCGCGGAAATACCGCATTTCTATGACGGCTTTGAGATCGCATCCCATACGGCGACCCATGTCATGCTTGCCGAGGTGGACGACGCAACGATAAAGCAAGAGGTCCTTGACGACATGGATTACATGGAAAAGCTGACCGGACAGCGCGCTATCGGAATGTGCTATCCCGGAAACAGCTATAACGAACACGTAATCAAGGTCCTGAAGGAATACGGGCTTATATACGGCAGAAGCGCCGCGGTGCTTTACAAATATGAGCTTCCTGAGGACTTCATGAGCTGGCTCCCCACCTGCCACGACGCATGGGAGGGATGCCCGGAGCTGTCCGACAAATTCCTGAAGAAGAATACCCACCGCCTGCTTTGCTTCTACATCTGGGGTCACGCATATGAGCTTGACAAACCGTCGCTTATAGAGGGAACAACAAGATGGGGCAACCTTGAAGCGCTTTTCAAAAAGATGGGCGAGGCGGACAACGTGTGGTGCGCAACAAACGGTCAGATAGCGTCATATGTCCTTGCGACCCGCGGGTGCGAGAGAACTGACGATTATTTTCTCAATAAGAGCAGCATGACCGTTTATGCCATGCACGGTGACAACCAACTTGAGATCGCACCCGGTGAGAAGTACATTTTCGCCGACGGATCGATTGAAAAATAAACACTATCGGAGGTTATTATCATGAAAAAGAGAATTATTTCCGTACTCATGTGCTTAGCGATGCTGACGGCATTCGCGGGATGTAAGGAGGCGGGGGAAAAGCCCGGCGAATCATCCGGAACAAAAAATACGGCGGCTCCTTCGGCTTCCTCAACAAAGGAAACCGATCCGCCGCAGGACGACGAATCAAAGTACGACTATAACCCGAGGATCGACAATGCCTACCGAAAGGACGCACGCACGATACTTTTCACCGTCGATACAGCGGTAAAAGATCCCGACGGCAATCTGTATACCCACATCTACGCGGCCGCTGCTCCCGACGGAGAGCCGATAGCAAGGGCGGTTTCCGCCGATTCGTATGAAGCTGACAAGGAGCTTTCAAAGACGTGGGGGGCAGAGTTTGATACCGATCTTCCCGAAAAGTGCTGGATATGCTTTGAAGAGCCGGACGGAGACGGTGACGGTGACCTGAAAACCGTTCTCTGTGACGTGGTTGAGCTTGGAATCTACGGCGGCGTACAGAAGGGCGGCCGCAGAATCGCCGCGATTGAGACAACCGATAAGGTGATCGATGCGGTCAAGTGGACGGCATTTCCGCTTGCCGACGCAAAATTCGAGGCTCCGGACGGGATCCCGGTTCAGCGCGACGTGCTTATCGAAAACGCGGTCATCTGCACCTTCGTGCGCGATACGAACGGTTATTGCGAATTTACCTACACCGGCTCCGGTCTTCGCCTTGCGATGCTTTGCAATGTTCAGGATGAGGGCAGGACGTGCCACAATGTCCCGGCGCTCAAAATGTACCTTGACGGTGAGGAGTACACGACGATTTCAATGACCGATTTTTCCAAGTACTTCTGGAAGGCTGCTCCGGATATAGTGTTCGAGGATCTTACGATACCCTACGGCACGCACACCGTTAAATTCGTCAACACAACCGAAGGTGAGTTCGACTCCGCAGCGGCTTACTACTGCGGTATCTACTACATAAAGTGATTTTGTTCCCCGTTCCTGCCGCTCCGCGACGAACGGACGAGCGGCAGGAACGGGGAAAAAGAAAGGAAAAAGCGTGATACGAAAAACCGGGATAATAACCGCTGTCCTGGCGGTATTTACGGCACTTGTCCTCTGCGCCTGTTCGCGTACCGGCGGGGACGACGGGACCGGAAGCGTCACGACAGGCGGGACAGGAGAAGAAGCCGTGCGGAATGACAAGACAGAATTTGTTCTGAAATCGAAAACAACAGAATCGGTTATCTCGGTGAAAAACGGGGTGCTCTCCCTGTCCTCACTGAAAACCGAAAGCGGAAAAGAAAAGACCGGGGCGCCGACCGATTATGCTCTCCCGGAGGCATATGAGACCGGTGCATCGGCAAAGAAAAAATTTGACTGGGTATATCGCGGATATTCTGTATATACCGACGGAAAAGGCGGCAGCGGATACAGATTCATCTTTGACGACGGCGATGCCGGGGCAGAATACGACGTTTACGCCGTTGTAAGAGCCGATATGCCGGGACCGGTCGAGCTGTTCGGATATCTGACGAACAAGGGAAACCGCGCAATGACGCTTATGCCGGGAGCCTTCTTCCGTGCAAGCACCGGCGGAGACAAGGTTCCGGTGGCATGGACCTTCAACAAGGAAAGCGGCACGGCAGAGGGCTGGAAAGTGCCGTACAATAACCAGCTTGCTTCCGGAAGCGGGATCTATCAGACCGAGCTTACACAGGGAACCACGGCCTCTGCCTATTCCCGCGTCAACCAGAACTGGAATGACAGCGGCGCGATCCCCATGATGTATCTCGATTACGGCGACAGCGGAGTGTATTTTGCCCTTGAGTGGACGAACGGAAAGCTCTCCGCGACCGGAATGAAGAACAACGGAGCGGTGCTGTCGGTCTGCCTGTACGAACAGGGCTTCAGAACCCAGATACCCGCAGGAGCGGTGTTTTACCTCCCGTCGGTATACATCGGGGCATATGACGGCGACGTTGATATCGGGTCAAATATCTTCAAGCATTGGTTTTTGAGATACAAAGCACCTTCAAATCTGCTTGAAGAGAAGGACGAACCCCTGACGCAGGAGGATATGCAGCTCGGCTATGACGTTGCGAAATACGGCATCCAGCAAATCAAGTGGGATTACGGCTGGTGGTCGGACGAGATCGTCACCGGTCAGTGGAGGACAAACGAGGGACTTCTTGAGGTCAGAAACAGTGCCTATCTCGGCGTTCTGAAGAGCGCGGGCTGTACGACGCTGAAACGTTTCGTCAGCAAAGCAAACAAAGCCGGGGTAAAGCTGACCCTCTACATACTTCTGAAGGACACACAGCTTGATCAGCCCGGACTCCCGACATCGGTTGGAAGGAACGGACATCCCGAGTGGTTCTCAAATATCTGTATAACCGGTGTGGGAAACTCCGCAGACCTCGGAAATGAAGAATGCGTTGAGTTCTACAAGCAGTATCTCGGCGATTTCTTCAAAAAGAACGGAGTTACGACGTGGCGCTCCGACTTTGAGCCTATCTGCCGTGAATCCGACAAGAAGAACCGTCACTTTGCCGGCGGAAACGATGTTCAGTACTGGTGTACGGTCGGTTTCGGTGAGCTTGTTGACTATCTCTCGGAAAACGTCGACGGATTCCGTTACGAATCCTGCAGCTCCGGCGGGTCGATGAAGGATTTCTTTACAATGTCGAAGGCGTCGGTCATTCAGTGCGAGGATGCTTCGGAGTTCATGTCGGCACACATCACATTCTATGACTCATCCTACTGCATACCCGCAGCTCAGCTTCAGCTGCCGGTGAATGCGCTGACGTACACCCCCGGCTCGGAGTATTATTCCGGAATCGGAGATTATCTGTACGGCTTCAGATGCACGCTTACCGGAGCGGTAATGCTCAGCAGCTGGGGAGGAGCGTCGCAGGAGGACATTTCCTACTGGGATTACTACATAAAGAACCTTTACAATACCGTTATGAAGCCGCTTATCAAGTACGGCGACCTGTATCATATCCTCCCGCGCCCGGACGGCATTCACTGGGACGGACTTGAGTATATAGACGCCGACTCGGAGAATGAGATAAAGGGCATGGTTCTTCTCTGGAAGCCGACCGATACGGAGGGCGCCGAGAAAACAGTGTATCTCCGCGGGCTTGACGAAAAAACGACCTACAATCTGAAATTCGAGGACAGACCGGAACAGAACTGCACAAAAACTGGCGCAGAGCTTATGAAAAAAGGGCTTACCGTCAGGATCGAAGGGCAGAGCGGCTCCGAAATGATCTGGATTTCCGAAGCAAAATGACAAATCAAAGGAGAATGGCTATGAAAAAGCTGACACTAATTCTTGCACTTCTGTTGACTGTTCCCGCCCTGATGTTTTCCTGTGACAAGGGCGGCGACCCGAAGGAAACAGGCGATACTCCTCCCTCCGCGGTAACTACCGGCAAAAAGGACGAAACCACTCCCTCCGGAAGCACCGGAGTAAGCGAAGAGGAGCAGTATTATTACAATCCCAAGCTGGTAAAATGCTACCGCAAGAACGATAGAACCATCCTTTTCACTCTTGATACCAAGGTAAAGGATCCCGACGGAAACCTTTTCGATCATATCTATATAGCAAAAACAGCTGACGGCGACCCGATCGCAAAGGCAGTCAGCGCGGATTCCTACGGCGGTGAGCTTTCCGATGTGTGGGGGGCAAATTTTGATACCGATATCCCCGAAACCGTGTGGCTCTGCATACGCGCCCTTGATTCGGAGGACAAAACCTCCCCGGAGATAAAGACAGCACTGTGCGACGTTGTCGAACTCGGAATCTACGGCGGTACAAAGCTGGCTGACGGAACAAGAGTCGCGGCGATCGAGACCGGCAAGGAAGTCATCGAGGCAAAGCTCTGGACTGAAGCCAACATCAATTTCGAAAAAGATCCCGATGTGGTCTACAGCCTGCCGGGAGAAAACGACACCCTTCTGCTCCACGAGGCGGACGGGCAGTCAGTCCTCCTTGCCGCATGGTCGGGCGCCGGCGCGTCTGTTGAATACAAATTTACCGGAACGTCGGTAAACATATATAACAACGTCGAAAATGACTCGGTTACAAACGACCTCAGAGTCTATCTTGACGGGGAGCTTATCGAGACTGTCGACGACAGAAAGCCCTTCAGTATCGTGAGAGAGGGTCTTTCTGCCGGTGAGCACACCGTAAAACTCGTTTCAGGTGAGAATTCGACTTCCGTAAGCGCCACACAGGGAGAAAACAACAAGTGGATGTTCTACATCTCCGGCATCCGCTATTCAAACGACTGAAATTACAGGTCCCCTCTCCGGGCAACCGTCGGAGAGGGGACGGCAGGGGTGCCTACCGACCCCGATAACCGGAAAAAATAAATCTGAAAGGAAACTGTTATGAAAAAGTTTACAGCAATTCTCCTCGGCATCGCACTTATGACAGCACTCGCCGTCTCGGTTTCAGCCGAATTGAGGATCATCACACCCGACGCGGGGTATGAGGTATATCCGATACTCGGCAACGAAAACGTCACCTTCTGGTCGATAGAAGGAGACGCAAAATCTGCGAAGATCGATCTGCCTGTAATCGCGGAACTGACTGACGGGATTTACGGCCCGGGCGACGGAATCCAGGTGTCCTTTGCAAAGAATCCCCAGTCGCATCACCTCCCGGCATTCAAGCTTGTAAAAGGAAGCGATGATCTCTACGCGCAGGGAGTGAACGTTCTCAACAATACTGTTGTCGAAATACAGTTCACCGGAACCGCGATAAAGATCGGAACCTGCTACCGCAACGGCGGTACGGGCTCCAGCAAGACCGCAAAGATCCTTGTTGACGGCAAGGAAATGCCGCTCGTCAAGGACGCTCTCCAGCCTCCGATCCCCGAGGATGCAAAGGATGACCCGACCGGAAAGGTACACAATACCGATCCTACGTACTTCTTTGTTGCAGAAGGACTCAAGGACAAAAAGCACACCGTCAGCATCTATGACCTCGAGCAGGGCATCCGTCTTGCTCTCGACCACTACGAGATCATTCCCGGAACCGGAGCCGACGAAAAGAACCCGACAACCTCTGACACCGCGCTTATCGTTTCGTTTGTCGCCATCGTTTCGGCGGCAGGCGTCGTTATCGCAAAGAAAAGAAGATAATCATTGAGATATCCGCGGCGGAAGCGACAGGTACCGCGCATTCCGCCGCAACATAGTGACCCGACTTCCGGTTGTCGGGCTCGGTAAGCACCCCGGTCATAACAAAAGGACTGCCGGATCCCTCCGTCCCATCGGGCATCGACGGGATCCGGCAGTATTTCGATTCCACAGGAAAGGAACAGACCATGAAGATTAAAATCACGGTTCTTCTTACGGTATTCATTATGCTTACATCAGTTTTATGCTCCTGCGGGAGCGCATCCGGCGGTGAAGAAGGCTCTGCCGGATCAACCGCTGAACAGGCTGCGACGGAGGCTCCCGGCTTTGCCGGTTATGCCGTCGCCGATTCGGAATATATAAACAAGCGGACAGTCTCGTCCTACTGCTGTACGAACGAGGCTCTTATTCCTGAGGGCACTGCCGTCACCGGATTTGTTCTTGAATTCCCCGGGCTTGACGGAAATTCGTGCCTCGGCGGTTCCATGGACAATATGATCGTTTACAATAACTCATTCACAAAGGAATGCGCCGGGCGGGGGATTGTTGTCGCTTATATGTTCCCCGGTCCGTGGAGCTGGATGAACAAGGGCGCAGTCAGGATAACCGACCTTGTGGTTGACGCTCTTGCCGACAAATACGGCCTCAGTGAAGGCGAGTTCAGCCTTGTGGTTATGGGCGGAAGCATGGGCGGTCAGGCGGCACTTATCTATTCGATGGACAGCCGTCACAAAATCGACGCCTGTGTCGCCCATTGCCCGTGCTATAATGTCGTGGAGTGCTTCTCGTCACATGAGGCGTTCCCGCGGACATTTCTCTCGGCGGTCAATGCTTACGATATGCCGCTTGAAGAGGCACTGCTCACGATTTCTCCGGAGCAGAGAACGGCGGATCTGCCGAAGATACCCTATCTCGTCACAGCCGACGAGCTTGACGAGGTCTTTCCGGTCAAGGGCGTGGAGAGATTCGTCGGCGGCATGAAGGATGCCGGTCACAGCGTTACCTATCTGCGCCTTGCCGACCAGAAGCACGGCGGGATCTCGCAGGCAGACCGCGAGACTATGAATGCGTTTGTGATAAAGTACAGTAAGGCGAAAAAATGAGGAGCGGGAGACTGAAAGCGGCGGCAATACTGCTGTGCGCGGGAATGCTCCTGCCGGCACTGCGTCTGTCTGCCGCAGAAAAGGAAAAGACGATGATTGAAGCGGGAAAAGACTATTCATTCATGAACTGCGATACCGGCAGAGTGATACGTGCGGGAGATACAGAGTATTTCCGCCTTGAAGCAGCGGACGGCGGGTATTACCTCACCGATTCCGCCGGCTGTTACTTCCGTATCGACAGCGGTTCTCTCAGGCAGAGCGAAATAAAGCAGAAACTTATAATAACCGGGCATCAGCGCGGAAGATTCACGATATCGACAGCCGACGGAAAGTATATAACCGACGATGATTCCGGCGAAAGCTCTGCAGCCGCACTGAAAACCGCCGGTCAGGCGAAATACATCGAGGCATATTGGTATCTTACCGCAAAGGGAGAACCTGCTCCGCTTAAGATAATGCCCCTCGGAGATTCGCTGACAAACGGAGAGAACGCGGACATCCCGGCAGAGGAGCGGTGCGGATACCGGAAACTGCTGTCGTCACTTATCGCGGAGAATGCGCCGGAGCTGCGCTTTGTATTCGTCGGTTCTCAGAAATCCGGCGGAACGGCTTACGGCAACAGCGCGGCGCTCTTCCGTCATGAGGGACACAACGGTTATGTAATAAACGATATCTACGGAAAAGCTCCGCCTCACTACGGCATTGCCCAGAACATCGACCCATGGCTGAAAAAATATCAGCCCGATGCGGTGTTCATGATGCTCGGAACGAATGATATCGGACTTTCGTTTGAATCCGGCGACCTTTCGATGATAGACAGAATATCAGAAAACTGGGAGCTGCTTGCAAAAACAGTTCTGAAAGCGCTGCCGGACGGTGGAATGCTCATAGCCGGTGCAGTCCCGCCGATAAGAAACGGCGAGATATTCAATGCGTGGGCGAAAAAACTCAACTCGAACCTTATCAAGCTCTCAAAATCGCTTGACAGCGACAGAAAAGAGGTTGTCTTTGCTGACATAAATACAGCGGTCAATGAAAACGGGCTTGCAGACTCTTTCTGCTCGGACGGCGGACACTTCAACGAAGCTGGCTACACGGCAGTCGGAAATGCGTTTTACAAGGCATTTGCCTCTTCCGCGACTTATGACCGCATGACCGCTTCCGGAACGCCGGAAAGCAATGAAAACAGCACAGAAAACGATACATCAGAAACGACCGAACCAAAAAAGAACGGCTCTGCATTGCGGATAGCTCTCGGAGCCGTCGGAGCAGCAGCGGTTATCGGGATCGTAATCTCATGTGTCAGGAAAAAGAAGAGGTAAATCTTAAAAAATCACAGACCATTTTACGGGTCTGTGATTTTTTGCCGTTCCGCAAGAAGAAAAAATGTTGTCGGTATTGATAATCTTCCCCAACCGTGATATAATTATCTCAGTATCATCCGAAGGAGCGACAAAGCTATGCTGTTCAGTTACAGATACAGTCTGACAGAAAAGGATTTCAGGAATTTCAATTATTACAGCATTGCATTAAAACAGAATGCGAGAAAAATGAGGAAAATAACGTGCATATTTATCGCCGCTGTCACCTTATTCTTTCTGGCTGCCGCGATCGGTTCTTATGACGGTGTGGAAGCCCGGAAGTGGGCGTTAATTACGTTGATTCTGCCCTCAACTGCATGGCTGATCCTCCGGTATCTGAATCCTGCATTTAAAATGAGAAAAGTTGATCGCATCATGGCACAGAATCCCGTCAGGTTTCCTGTTGACAGCGAGACAACATTTCTGGAGGACAGGTTTATAGATACATCACCGGATATACGTATTGAGGCTGCATATCACCGTATACGTGGGATATCAGTTTCAAAAAGCGGAGACATATATCTTTGGATAGGCAGCGATTTCGCGTTTATCATTCCGGCATTCGTTTTTTCCTGCGATGACGAGCGCCGGGCACTCCTCGGAATGCTCATTGCAAAGACAGGAATAAAGGTTGACGACCTGTATTACCGCTGAATCATATAATAAATTACCGAAAGGTTTGAAATCATAATGAAAATCACATTTCTCGGTGCGGCACATGAAGTGACCGGCTCCTGCACACTGCTTGAGGTAAGCGGAAAAAAGCTCCTTATCGACTGCGGAATGGAGCAGGGCCCCGATATCTACGAAAACAGCGGGATACCGTATCCGCCCGCAGATATTGATTACGTTTTTCTCACCCATGCGCACATTGACCATTCAGGAAAGCTCCCGCTGCTGACAAAGAACGGCTTCCGCGGAAAGGTGTTCTCGACAAGAGCAACACGCGACCTCTGTGCGATAATGCTGGAGGACTCCGCACATATTCAGGAGACCGAGGCAGTCTGGAAAAACCGCCGTGCAAAGCGCTCCGGCGAGGGCGGATATACTCCGATGTACACAACAGAGGATGTTTATGCGCTGATGAAGCAGTTTTCGCCTGCCGATTACGGAGATACTGTTTCGCCTGCCGACGGAATTATCGCTGTTTTCTTCGATGCCGGACATCTTCTCGGCTCTGCCGGGATCAAGCTGACGCTGACAGAAGGAGACGTTACGAAAACCGTCATTTTCTCCGGCGATATAGGGACAAAGGGACGTCCGCTTCTCTGCGACCCGGTCTATCCTGATGCGGCGGATGCCGTGATAATTGAATCGACCTACGGCGACAGAGAGAGGGAACCGGTCCCGACCGACTACGAAGCCCGTATTGCGGAGATTATTGACGAAACACTTGCGAAGGGCGGAAACGTCGTTGTTCCGTCTTTTGCGGTCGGAAGGACACAGGAGCTGCTCTATATGATCCGCAGGATTAAGGAGAAGCACCTGACAAAGCAGGATTTTCCGGTCTGGCTTGACAGCCCGCTTGCAATTGAAGCTACAAATATCTACGGAAAAGCACTGCGTGTGTACTACGATGACGAAACACGGGCGCTTATCGACCGGGGCATAAACCCGATATCCTTCCCGAATCTCCGGATATCTGTTTCAGGCGACGAATCCAGGCTGATAAATACCGACCCTACACCGAAGGTCATAATTTCGGCGTCAGGAATGTGCGAGGCGGGAAGAATACGCCATCACCTGAAATACAACCTCTGGCGGCCGGAATCGACGGTTCTGTTTGTCGGATATCAGGTTGAAGGAACGCTCGGCAGACGGCTGCTCGACGGTGCGGATTACGTAAATCTTTTCGGAGAGGAAATCAGGGTGAGATCACGTGTTGTGAATCTCAGCTGGCTTTCCGGACATTCCGACCGGGATATGCTTCTTGACTGGCTTGGCTCAATGCAGAAAAAACCGGCACACGTTTATGTCAACCACGGTGCCGACGGGGTCTGCGACAGCTTTGCAGAGGCGGTTCGCGATAAGCTCGGGCTTGATGCCGCGGCGCCTTACAGCGGCGATTCCTTTGACCTCGCAACCGGTGCACGTATTGCCGAGGGAAGCCGTACAAAAATCAAGCGCGAAAAAGCCGACAGACAGCGCGCCCATTCCGCTGTCTGGTCGCGTCTGTATGCCGCCGGAATGCGCCTTATGGGTATAATCGAAAAAAGCCGCGGAGGGAAGAGCAGGGCGCTTATTGCATTCACTGACAGGATAAATACCCTTTGCGACAGGCAGGAGAAGGAGCTCCGTAAAAAGTGAATAATAAATGACCTTCCGGCCGCTCCGGCGAAGAAGGTCATTTTTATATCATATGTCTGCTTTTACAAAACAGCTACCGTTCCAGTATTCCGTGCTGCCGTTATCGTCAAGACGGAAAAAGCGGTTGTCCGGCACCCCGTCCCTTGTGATGATCCTTGTTGGAGCGCAGAGTGCAACGGAATTGTCCGGCATATCCGAGTAGACAACGGCTCCCGCACCTATGCGGCAGTTATTTCCGATCTTAACGTTTCCGATTATTTTTGCCCCGGCTCCGATATAGCAGTTGTCTCCGATAGTCGGGTTTCCGTTGTTTTTGCTTCCCGCTGTTCTCTGTGCGCCGATCGTCACGCCCTGAAAAATGACGGCATTTTTACCGATGACGACTTTCTGTGAAATAAAAATACCGTGAAGCCCGTGCGGCAGATACGGATGGGTTCCGAATTTCGCGCCGATGCCGATAAATCCGCCCTGGCGGTCAACGTAGTGACAGAACACACTCGCGCAGATCCCGTTCCGCCTTCCGGTTTTAAGAATGTGGTCATAAAGTCTCCACACGTTGCCGAAGCGGAGAAAAACAAAAAGGCTGAGAACCTCTTTTATCCACCGTTTGAGAATTATCATTGTGTTTTTAACCTCTTACCTATCGGATTTTACAGAACCGGGCTTTGCTTACGCGGCAAAGCCCGGTCGTTTGATTATGCTGTTCTGGGGCTTGCGTTCGGAAGGTACTTCTTTATCGCACCGATTGCACTGGAGATTTCATTCTGGTTAAGAAATCTGTTGCGGTTGAAGTCCCGGAGGGTGTCAAGCACGGTTTCGGCAGTTGTCAGCTTTTCGCTGCGGTTGCGGAAAACCACTCTTTTTCCGGTGAACACAACAAGGCTGTATATCGGAACGTTGAACACATTTTCGCGCCTGAGAATCTCCTTCACCGCACGCACGCCGGGCTTGTTCTGGTCAAACGGATTGGGTATCGTAATAACCCCCTGCGGAGTTTTTACGTACCATTCGGCACAGGGAGAATTGTCAACCGCGCCGGAAATGTTGCGTACTCTTATGACGAACACACCGCCGCGTTCGACAAGTATCAGGTCACAGGGAGCGCGTCTGACACTTCCGTCCGGCAGAAATTCCGGAAGGACTGCGCGACGGATCAGCCTTGACTTTGAAAACGAAGTCCGGAGAAGATCGTACACGAAATTGCCTCCGCGGTTTCCGCTTCCGAGCAGTTTTTCGGTTTTTGCACGGGTGCGGAGCCAATGAATTATCACGGCGATGACGAGAATGACAAGAAGTATTGCAACAATCGTCGAAAAGGTAATCAGGATTTTAACAAGCTTCTCCAAATCATTTCACTCCTTTGCTGGCGTTCGGTACGGAACACACCCATTCGGATGCCGGACGTGTTCTTTTTTAATTCTTTACGTTTTCCTCAAGATATGCAACGACATCTCCGACGGTAATGAACTTATGGATGTCGTCATCCTTGACTTCAATGCCGAATTTCTCCTCGCAGAGAAGAATAAGGTCGGCAAGCTCAAGGGAATTGATGCCGAGGTCGTTTATAAGCTCGGCTTCGGGCTTTATCTCGTCCGCATTCACGGCGAGATCATTTATAAGCATTTCTTTTACTTTCTCAAACATGGTGTTATCTCCTGATAAAATATTACCTGACAAGGAATCTCTTGATTTTCCTTGTGGTTGTTTTTTCAAATTCCGTGTCGCGAAGCTCGGTGTCGCGCACCTGCTTGTAGACGGGAAGCGACTTGTTGACCTCGGTAACGGCTGCTCTCACCGCCGCCTCGACCTCTTCTTTGGTTTTGTCCTTTGAAAAGTCGGGGTTCGGGTAGATAACGGCGGTTATCACGGTCTCGCCGGAGGCATTCGGGCGTCCGAGAACGACGGATTCGCCGATGACATCGGATCTGTCGGAAAGATGCTCCTCGATCTCCTCCGGGAATACGTTCTTTCCGTTGCTGAGGATTATGACATTTTTCTTGCGTCCGGTAATATATATGTAGCCGTCCTTGTCCATATAACCGATATCGCCGGTTTTGAACCAGCCGTCGTCGGTGAACACGGCAGCTGTGGCTTCGGGGTTGTTGTAGTATCCGACCATGACGTTTTCGCCCTTTACGACGATCTCACCGGTCTCTTCGCCAGGCTGTTTGTCAATGCGGACCTGACAACATTCGACAGCAGGACCTACCGAATGAGGTCTTTCCGATCCGAGACGGTTTACGGCGACGAGCGGAGAGCATTCGGTGATTCCGTATCCTTCAAGAATGTAGATGCCGAAGCTGCGGAAATCGCTGATTATCTCCGGACGCATGGGAGCCCCGCCGACGACGATGATCTTAAGGTTTCCTCCGAGGGCGCCGGTGATCTGAGAGAAGAACTTTTCTCTCATGTCAATACCGACTTTGAGAAGGGCATCGCTGATCTTCATTGCGGTGCGCACCTTCTTTTTCATGCCCTTCTTGTCGATCTCCGACCAGATTTTTTTGTACATGGTCTCGACGTAGAGCGGCACGAGCATAAGCGCATTGGGCTTGTATTTCACAAAATTGCGGAGAACATTCTTTATGCTGTCGTTTATAACCATCGTTGCACCGAGGTTCTGAATGGCAAGCTGTCCGCAGGTTATCTCATACGAGTGGTTCATGGGCAGGCAGTCAACAAACACGTTCTTCCGGTTGAACTGGGTCATTGACTGGTCGGAGCCGTTTGTTGCCGCAACGAAATTGCGGTGGGTGAGCATGACTCCCTTGCTTGTTCCGGTGGTGCCGGAGGTAAAAAGAATCGCCGCAAGGTGGTCAAGATCAGGCTCAATATCGGTGAATGCGGTGTTGCCGCCCTCATAAAGCATACGGCCGATCTCAAGAAGCTCGTTGAAAGCGATGACATTGTCCTTTGCGCAGTCCTCTCCCTCGTCGATGATAGGGATGAAATACTTCACGGCGGGAAGCCTGTCGGCATAGTTGATAAGGCGTCTGTTGAAGCTTGCGGTATATATTACGGCGCTGACCTCCGCAATGTTCATAAAATCGATAAGCGCATCGTCGTTAAGATCCTTGTCAAGCGGAACGATAGTGCTGTTTGAGGCAATTGTCGCAAAAAACGCGGTCATGTACGACGGGTGAGTGTCTCCGACGACAGCGATCTTCTTTCCCGCAAGATCGTAATGGCAGAGAGCCGTTCCGAACCACAGAACGCGTTCGTAATTCTCCCGGTACGACAGGTGTTTTTCCTGTTTGTTTTCCTGATAGACGTATATATCCTTTTCGCCGAAGCACTCTGCTCCGGTCCTGACAAGCTGGAGCAGGTCGGTTACGGTTTTCGGAATCTGTCGTTCAACGTTTTTTTTCATAAAAGCCCATTACCTCCGCTAAGCGAAAGCATCCTTTCGTTTTCGGCTCCCCGGCAACAGAGAGCAACTGTTATGTTATATTACTATCTCTACAATTATATAATACGGCGGCTGATTTGTCAAGAGTATAACACAACAAAATCGGGCTGTCGGATGAGACGACAGCCCGGGTTTTCAGTTTGTCAGTGGACTATGCACTTCTCGGTGTCTTTGTCAAAGATGTGTATTCTTGCAGCCTCAAGAGCGATCTTGATGTTGTCGCCGGTTCTTGCGGTGGAGCGGGGCGAAACGCGTGCAACAAGATTCTGGGGGGTCTGAGGATCGATACCGTCGGTGGAGATATAGAGATAGATCTCGGCACCCATAAGCTCTGTGACATCAACGTGAGCGTCGATGACCGAATCAGCCATGGAGCTGATAGCGACCGGCTCGTCCTTAAGGCACTCGGGACGGATACCCGCGATGACTTCCTTGTCGATGTAGTCGGCAAGAGCCGGATCGTTTGCCTTTTCGGCGGGGAGCTTTATCTCGTTCTTTCCGAAGACGATATACAGATCGCTGCCCTTCTTTTTGAGGGTGCAGTCGATGAAGTTCATCTGAGGAGTTCCGATGAAGCCGGCGACGAAGGTGTTTGCCGGGTAGTCATAGAGGTTCTGAGGAGTATCAACCTGCTGGATAAGACCGTCCTTCATGACAACGATACGGGTAGCCATGGTCATAGCCTCGACCTGGTCATGCGTAACGTATACGAAGGTGGTTCCGAGTCTCTGGTGGATCTTTGTAAGCTCGGTTCTCATTGCCGCACGGAGCTTGGCATCAAGGTTGGAAAGCGGCTCGTCAAGAAGGAAGACCTTAGGCTCACGGACAATGGCACGGCCGAGTGCAACACGCTGTTTCTGACCGCCGGAAAGAGCCTTCGGACGTCTGTCAAGAAGGTGGGATATGTCAAGGATGCGGGCAGCTTCCTCGACCTTGCGCTTGATCTCCTCCTTTGAGACCTTGCGGAGCTTAAGACCGAACGCCATGTTATCGAAAACGGTCATGTGCGGATAAAGCGCATAGTTCTGGAACACCATTGCGATGTCTCTGTCCTTGGGAGCGACGTCGTTGATAAGGCGGTCGCCGATAAAAAGCTCGCCCTCGGTTATTTCTTCAAGTCCCGCGATCATACGCAGAGTGGTGGATTTACCGCATCCGGAAGGACCGACGAAGATAATGAACTCCTTGTCTCTTACCTCAAGACAAAAGTCGGAAACGGCGGTTACTCCGCCCGGATACTTTTTATAAATGTGTTTGAATGAAAGGCTTGCCATGTAATCCTCCTGAATATTTGTATGCGCCGGGACCGCATCCGGACCGCAACCGCTACATTACTTATTTCACTATAATATTTTAGCAGAAAATCCGGCGGATTTAAAGGGTCAACCCGCCAAAATTTCGGCTTTGTGTTTGTGAGTTTTGTACAATAAAAATTGCCCTGAAAACGGAAATCAAAGATTTTGAGGCGATTTCTTATAATTTATTAAAACCATTACATTTTCATGGTCAAAGAAATCCGCTGTTTTTTTACGTCAACCTCAAGCACCTTCACCGTTACCCGGTCGCCGACCGACAGGACCTCGGATGGGTGCCTTATATATTTTGAAGAAATCTGCGAGACGTGAACAAGCCCGTCCTGATGCACGCCGATATCGACGAACGCACCGAAATCGATGACGTTTCTGACCGTTCCGGTAAGGACCATTCCGGGCCTGAGGTCGCTCATGTCCATAACATCGTCGCGGAATTCCTGCCCCGGAAGAGCGTCGCGGACGTCGCGTCCCGGCTTTTCAAGCTCACTGACGATGTCGAGCAGCGTCGGTTCTCCGATTCCGAGCGACAGCGCAAGCTTTGCGGCGCCCTCCTTTTTTACCGATTCACGGAGTCCCGAAAGCCGCGAGGCTCTCACGTCGTCCTCGGTATATCCGAAGCGTGATATCAGCCTTCTTGCCGCCCCGTATGACTCCGGGTGGACACCGGTACAGTCGAGGATCTCATCAGAGCCCGAGACACGGAGAAAGCCCGCGCACTGCTCGTATGCCTTCGCCCCGATTCTCGGCACCTTCAGCACATCGGCTCTTGAGCGAAATTCGCCGTTCTCCTCACGGTATTTCACGATATTCTTTGCCGATGCTGCGTTTATCCCGGCTACATAGGAGAGAAGGGAATGAGATGCTGTGTTGAGATCGACCCCGACCGAGTTTACGCAGTCCTCGACAACACCGGAGAGTGCCTCGTTAAGTCTTGCCGGCTTCATGTCGTGCTGATACTGACCGACGCCTATCGATTTCGGGTCGATCTTGACCAGCTCCGCAAGCGCGTCCTGAAGCCGTCTTGCAATCGACACCGCGCTTCTCTGCGTCACATCGAAATCCGGGAATTCGTCAGCTGCCAGCTTTGACGCCGAGTAGACAGACGCTCCCGCCTCGCTGACCATTGCGTATTTTACCGGACGGCTGAGCTTTTTTATCAGCCCCGCGATGAATATCTCGCTTTCCTTCGACGCAGTTCCGTTTCCGATAGCCACGACATCGACGCCGTAGCGGTTTATCAGCCCGGAGGTTATTCTTTCCGCCGCCTCGATCTTTTCATGCGGCTTTGTCGGGTAGATCACCGCGGTGTCAAGCACCTTCCCGGTTCTGTCAACGACTGCAAGCTTGCAGCCTGTTCTGTAACCGGGGTCAAGTCCGAGAACCGTCTTGCCCTTGAGCGGCGGAGTCATAAGCAGGTTCTTGAGGTTTTCGGAGAACAGCTTTATCGCGCCCTCGGAGGCAACGTCGAATATGTCCGCGCGTATCTCCCTTGCGATCGACGGAGCGATAAGCCTTTCGTACCCGTCGATGACGGCACTTGCCATATACCGGAATGCCGGGCTTTTCGGTTCGGTTATCACCTTCGCAAACAGGTCGTTGAGGATTATGTCTGACGGAACGCTGAGAGTGACCTTTATGACCTCTTCCTTTTCGGCGCGGTTTATCGCAAGAACCCGGTGTCCCGGTATCTCCGACAGCTTTTCGGAGAATTCGTAGTACATCGTGTATGTTCCGTCGGGATCCTCTCCGGTCTTTTCGGTCGAGAGCGTGCCGAATTCCACCGACAGCTCGCGGATGCGCTTTCTGTAATCGGCATTGTCGGAGATGTCCTCTGCAATTATATCGCAGGCACCGTTAATTGCGTCGTCGGCGGTCTGTATTTCCTTTTCCGGATCGATGTACTTCGCCGCCTCGTCCGGAATTGAGACTGTGTATTTCTTATTCTGAGCCGAGATATATTCAGCCAGCGGCTCCAGCCCGCGCTCCCTTGCGGCGTCGGCACGGGTCTTTCTGTGCGGCTTGAAGGGACGGTAGATATCCTCAATTTCCGCGAGGATGACGGCTCCGTCAAGTGCCGCGGATATCTCAGGCGTCAGCTTATCCTGAGACGCGATAGCCCCGCGCACCTCTTCGCGCCGCGCATCGAGGTTTCTTAAATATGTCAGTCTGTCATTCAGATTCCGGAGAACGGTGTCGTCAAGCGAACCCGTGACCTCCTTGCGGTAGCGGGCGATGAACGGTATCGTATTGCCCTCGTCGATCAGCTTTACCGCCGCCTCTGTCTGTTTTTCGGAGATCGAAAGCTCTGATGATATTGTTTTCAGTATGTCCATGAAAATCTGTCCTGTCGGTTGATATTTCCGGTGTCCTGCGGAATGCGCGGTGCCGGAAAAAGCCGACGCCGCGACGGTAAAAAGTCTGAAAAAAATTCAGACGGGATGTTTGCCGGTAAAGGAACGGTCATAAAAATGAAGGCATCAGACAAGGCGCGGGGAAACAATCCGTGCGCCGGTCTGCCCGGTGACACCGTGACAATATGATAACACAAAATGCCGAAGAAATCAAGGGATTTTTCGCCGCAGGGCATTTTTCTCGCCGAAGCCCTTGCAATCCGGCTGAAAAAAGTATAAAATATAATCAGTAAGATAACCGGCGGAGGCATGATGGAAGAGCGGAGCGGAAAACTGATAAAGGGCGTGGGCGGGCTTTATACCGTCAGATTCGCAGACGGGGAAACGGTATCCTGTAAGGCAAAGGGCGCGTTCCGGCATGAGAGCCTGAAGCCGGTCATCGGAGACGACGTGACTGTTATATCCGACGGCGGAAACGTGATATCGGCGATCGGAGATCGGAAGAACCTTCTTATCCGCCCGCTGATATCGAACGTAGGGGTGATATTCATAACCTTTGCCGCCGCCGAGCCGGAGCCGGTGCTTCTGAACATTGACAAGCTGACCTGCATCGCCGTTCACTGCGGAATCCGCCCGGTGATAACCGTGACGAAAGCGGATATCGCCCCGGAAAGGGCGGCGGAGCTTGCGGCGGTGTATGAAAAAGCCGGGTTTGTTACCTTTGTCTCCGGAAAAGACGGAAGCGCGCGGGAGCGGATACGGGAATACCTCCGCACCTCCTGCCGCGGAATGATATCCTGCTTCGCCGGGGCTTCCGGAGTGGGCAAATCAACGCTCATGACATCGCTTTTCCCTGAGCTTGACCTGAAAACCGGCGAGATCAGCGCGAAGATAGCAAGAGGGAAGCATACTACCCGTGCTGTGGAGCTTTATTCCCTCTCCGACCTTTCCGGCGGCGGGGACGGATATATCGCCGATACCCCCGGCTTCAGCCTGCTTGATTTTGTCAGATTCGACTTTTTTGACAAGGAAGAGCTGCCTGACACCTTCCCGGAATTTGAACGCTTCATCGGGAACTGCCGGTACACAAAATGCACGCATCTCTGCGAGGACGGCTGTGCGGTCTGTCAGGCTGTGAGGGACGGAATTATCCCTGCCAGCCGGCACGACAGCTATATTTCGCTTTACGGCGACCTTAAGAATAAGCACAAATGGGACAAATGACCGCACCGTGCGGCGATTCCGTTAATAATCTGTTAAAAACGGCTATTGAATTGCCGTCTGCGGAATGATACAATTATATCGTCAACAATAAAACATCCGTGTCCCGCAGATGGCGCGCACGGGGAAAGAGGCAGACAATGCAGCTTGTAAAAAAACTGTTCAAGCGGTATTTCATTGACGCGATGGGAGCAATGGCTCAGGGGCTATTTGCCTCGCTCCTTATCGGAACGATATTCACGGCACTCGGAATGATACCGAGGCTCGGCTTTCTTGCCGACATCGGAAAATATGCTCAGGCAATGGCAGGCCCCGCAATGGCGGCGGCAATCGCATATTCGCTGAAGGCTCACCCGCTCGTTATCTTTTCCTCGGCGGCTGTAGGCTATGCGGCAAACTCGCTCGGAAAAGCCGGGGGACCGCTTGCCGTGTTCTTCATCGCGATAATCGCGGCTGAGATCGGTATGCTCGTGTCGAAGAAAACCAAGGTCGATATAATCGTCACCCCGTTCGTCACGATATTTATCGGCGGAGTGCTTTCGATATATGTAGCTCCCCTTATCGGAAAGCTGGTCGGGCATATCAGCGATTTCATCGGTTGGGCGGCACTTCAGGCGCCGTTTGTCTCGGCTGTGATAATCTCGGTGGTCATCGGTGTCGTGCTTACTCTCCCGATATCAAGCGCGGCGATATGCGCGGGGCTTGTCCTGACCGGAAGCGCGGCTCAGGGCGGCTCGGAGGGGCTTGCAATTGCCGGTGCCGCCGCGGGCGCGGGG
>ENA-OURV01000752-OURV01000752.1-human-gut-metagenome-genome-assembly--contig:-NODE-752-length-27727-cov-4.028440_pt1 | contig 27727 bp, 57 predicted proteins | sample MGYA00242141_ERZ509072 | MGnify/ENA primary metagenome ERZ509072 (study PRJEB26280, sample SAMEA2338763) | human gut metagenome | biome: human gut; feature: human-associated habitat; material: faeces... | reverse complement strand
AAAAGTCTTGATTTTCAAGACTTTTTCTGTTTTTACTTATTAATTTCAATAAAATCTGCATCTATTTTAGGTAATGTAACCTTAGCTCCCATTATAGATGTATAAGAGTAATCTCCTTTTGCAGTTCCATATATGGTTATTATATCATTTTCTAATATCTTATCTTCTCCATTTTTTGGAACATATGTTACATATATTGTATCTGTATAATATCCATACTCTTCTTTTGTTATATTTACTCTTAATTCAGTTTTGTTATTATATTCTGTTACTTGTATAACTTCTCCAGTTACTTTTACCTTTGTTCCTTTAACATTGTCTGGATTACGTGCTAATTCTTCATAACTTTTTTCTATACATTCATCTTTGTATTCAGTTTCATCTACTACAATTTCATTTTGAGTATTGTTTTGTAATATACTTGTATTATTACTTGGATTAATAATAAAGAAAAAGCTAAAAAACATTGCAAGTATTCCTAATACTAATCCTGCAATTCCTTTATGTTTTGTTATATAACCACAAAATCCAAATATTGCAGCTAGTGCTCCTAAAATCATACCTACATATGGTATCCAGCATGTTACAATTCCCAATATTCCCAATACTAGTGCTGTTGTTGCCATAACTTTTACCTCCTAAAAAAATAATAAGTACATTATATCATTTTTTCTTTTTGTTTGTGTCGAATTTTGTCGTTTTTTTATTTTTTTTCAAAAAAATTTCTAAACACTTTGGTTAATGGCACAATTTTAGGCTTTCTATTTAATGGATGTGCTTGTATTATTTTATTTGTTACTGCTTCATTTAAAATTATACTTTGTTTATAATTTTCGTTTTCTTTTATAGTATTACTTGCACAATACAAAGTTACTCTTTTAAAATCGCAATTCCAAAACTCCCTTGGTTGCATCCCATAATAATAACAAAGTGGTTCATATGCATATACTAACTGCTCTATAGTTTGGCTAGTTTGAATATTGGCAATTATATCGTCTAGCCTCGTGAAAACTTGAACTCTTCCTCTGCAATATTTGCTACAGCTTTCTCTGCTGATTTTTTTATTATCTCGTTCATATCTATTGTTATATCGCTGTTTATTTTTTCCATCAATTCTTCTTTTTTCATTTTTTTGTTGAAAAAACCCATTTTATTTATATCCTCAGCAATTTCTTTAAATATATCATTGTATGTTTTATTTTTTTCTTCCATATATACATCTATAAAATCATAAACTTCTTCGAAAATTTGGAATGCAGATATCCCTGTATCTGAATCTTCTGCAAATATAAAAATTATCTTTGACAAAGACTCAAGATTTTTTTCTGTTAAAGCTTTAAAATATACCTCTTCAAAACTTTTTCCATCTAAAAGGTTTGTTATTTTTACAATCTTACTTGTTCTATATACTAAACTTATTTTTTTATTTTTTGTTATCATTTCCATTATTTTTATCTCCTTTGCAAAAGAGAGAAGGCTTATTTTTTTGCCTTCTCTATATTAGTGTCTGTTTCTGATTGTCCTGATGTGACACTTACATCAGAACTAGGCTGTGGGAAACCCTTCATTTTCTTCTACAGCAGATGTTTTATACAGTGACATCTTATCTTTTATAAATTCTTCTGGTGTTATTGTATCTAATGTAATTCTTATTTTTCCAGTAAAATATCTTACAAGTGGTTTTCCTTTAGTTTGTGCTGTTGACTCTGGTAATTCAAAGAACCAGAAATATTCTTTGTCTTTATCTAATTCTCTTAATCTTTTATGTTGTGTATGTGTATATAATATCGGTATTTCTATTGTTTCTGCCTTTCTTATCCCTGGCTGTGCTAATTCATAGTCTAGATCCAATACAGTTGCTGTTATTGCATCCGGTGCTTGCTCCAATTGTGGAATTTCTGAAGTAAAACTTACTTGTGTTCTTTCTCCAACTTTGGTTTCTGAGTACCAAACTTTTGTCAAAGTTGATACATCTGGTATTTCTCCTGCCATAATTAATCATCCTTTCTATTTTATAAATTCAAATGCGTTCGTTATTCCATTATAGCGAACCTCATATGTTACCGTTAATCCATATTTTTTTGATGTGTTATCAAAAATTAACGGACTTGTGTTTGTTCTGGTTAAATTGTATTCTTGTAATTTATTATCAATTTCTTTTGCCATATCCATACATGATCTTTGTTTTGCATTCCAGCATGTAACTGAAAATTGAAACATTGTCAATATAGGAAATGCATTATGTGTTTTTAATATGCTTTTTAAGGGATTGTGCAATTCGATACATGGAAATACACTTTCCGTTGTTGGGTACTGTAATGTTTGCTCATATCCCAAGCTTTCTAGCTTTTCAAACATTAAATCAGAAAACTCCTTTTCACTTAAATTTCTCACTTGCACGCCTCCTTTATAATCTCGTTTATTTTTTTCTTTATTATTTCTTTGTTTTCTGCTCTGGTTTTAAATTCTGCATCTGTTAAAAAATGGTTTGCTTTCATACCTGTTGCTACATAGAACTGTGTATCATTTATTGTTGTTATTGGGAAATTTAGTTTTCTACCTACTTTATGTACAGGAATATACCATTCTGTATAACCTGTTTCTATAAAATGTTTTGTGTTTCCAATATGCTTTTGCTCTGCATATTGTCCTGTTCCAAAATATTCAAACCATAAATAGGATTGTCCGTTTTCTCCTAAGAATTTTGAAGGGTCTGCATATACTCGACCTTTTATTTCTCTTGTTTGCATATTAACTAATTCAATTAATATTCCTTCGCTTTTATGTCCTCGTTCAAGTCTTATTGCATATCCTTGTATATTTTTTAATACATCTTCTATTGCTTGTCCTATTTTGTTTTGCAAACCACTTTGTATCTTTTCGATTTTTTTAAAATTATGCTTAACTTTTATTTTACAACTAATTCCCATTGTTTTTCTCCAATTTATACAAGGTATTTCTTCCTACTTTAGGATTATCTGTTACTATGTAATCTGGTATTATTTGTTCTATTTTAGATATATCTTTTAAGGATATTCCATCACCTTTTGCAATGTTATATTCCATATCTGTTCGTGCATTTTCTATGCTGTAGTCTACTTCTCCGTTAGTTTTCCTGTCTAATTCATTTAAGTCTTGTTGCAAATTTAACCAAGCTATTCCTTTATATTTCCATTTTTTTTCTTTCTCTCCGTGGTCATTTATTGTTGTATGTTCAGATATCCATACTTTTGTTAAATCTTTCGTTAACATTATTGCAACCTCCTTAAGTTGTTTGATATTATATCTTTCTTTAGCTTGTCAATAATGCTATTAAATGTACTAGACATTCCACCTTCACCTCGACTAGCCAAACCCTCTGCGCCTCTTGCAATATATGTTGCTTTTACCGCTTCTTTTACTAACGGATATAATCTTTTATCTTCTTTTCTTAATCCAGAGATGTTTGAGGCAATAGAATTTATTTCCTCGTATATTTCTTCAATTATTTCCTTGTCTGTATCTTTATAGTTAGGACCTAGGTCACTTGTTATCTTTTCAATATTAGTTCTCATTCTATTACCTCCAAACTTTTAAATAACTTTTATTCTATCCTTTTGAAATTATTCTTGCTATAGCAATTTCTTTATGGTTATATGAACTTCCATCAGAACCTTCTACTAAATCCCAGTTTGCTCCATCTGCTAATTCTTCATCTGTTGGAGAATCTGTCGCTTGATTTTTCATTAAGTAACTAACACCGTGAGGAGCTATTACCTTTCTTTGTCTTTCATACAAGTAATCTCTATCATTGTCAGCATCTCTATCCATTTCATGAGGTACTTTTGCCCCTAAATCTTCATAATCAAAGGCTCCTTTACCGAAAACATAAGTAACATATTTAGAATCTCCATATCCTGTAATTTCATAGTAGTTTGCAATATCTCCTACTACAGGGTTTTCTACTAGAGTGTATTTTATATTAGCTCCTGAACCACTCTTTGTATAGTATGTTTTTCCTTTTGTCAAAGATGTATCAGAAGTTTTTGCATATGTTGGTTCTCTTTCTTCTGTTATTTCATCGTATTCAATTAATAATTTTCCATTCCATGTATAAACATTTAATTCTCTTTCAATTCCATTTGGATCATTATATCTTAAGTTTGTTACTAATTTTTTACCTTCTAAATTTGTTACTATTACAGAATTTGCTACTGCTAATTTGAAGTTTCTTCTTCTGTCTCCGCATGCTTTTTGTAACGCTGTATTTAATGTTGTTTCAGCTACTGATGACTCAGTTTCTCCTGATATATCATATGTGTGTTTTGAAGCAAAAATTTTACCTGCATCTGATTTCATAGAAAATAATGCTTTTGTTATAATTAATAATATATCTTCCCATGCACTATCCCAGTAATCGCCTAGTTGGTCTGCAACTTGACTCATAAAATCTTTTTTAGACGTTACATCATATGTAAAATCATCTTCATAAAATTTATCTTTTCTACCAATTACAACAACTCCTTGTTTATATGTTGGTAATGTTTTTCCATCATCATATTTTGTTTTTCCATCATAATTTACTGGTTTACCTTTTAATCTTCCTACCATTGGAATTATTCCATATTCAGCGCCAGTTTGTGTTGTGAATAAGTCTCTTATTTTTTTATTTCCTTGTAATACTCCTGATTTTATTAATAAATTTAATCTTTCTTGTGGAATTGTATCGTAGTAAGCACCAAATGCTCGTTCGTTAAAATATTTCTTGTTAAATGTTCCTGTACTTGTATAATCTCCCATTTTTTATACCTTCTTTCTTTTAATTTTTATATTTTGATAATTTGCAAAGTTCTTCATAAGTCATTTGACTTTCTGGTTTAGAACCTTCAATTATGTCTCCTGTTTTTGGAGGTGGTTCCTTAGAATACTCATTTATTACTTTTTCTCTTTCGGTTTTTACAGCCTTTTCTAATGTCTCTAATTTACTTTTTATTGTTTCTGCTGTTTCATGTTCAAAGTTGAAAGTTATAAAATCCAATGGTATTCCTTTTGCTGTTGCTTGCTTAATAGTTTCAGATTTTAATTCATTTATTGAATTTTGTTTTTCTGCTTTCTCTGCCCTAGTTTTCCATTGTTCTAGTTCATAGTTTTTCTTTTCATCTGCATCCATCTTTGCAAGTTTTTCAGCTTCTTCTAATTTGTTTTTTTGTTCTTCTTCCCATTTTTTTCTTTCATTATCTAGTCTTGTATTCATAGCTTGTGCGACTTTTTTGTCGTACTCACTTTGATATTTTTTATTACTAGCTAACAATTCATCCAATGAGATTTCTTTTTCAGATTCTGTTTCAGGTGTGATCTCTGCCCCAGTTTCTTCCTTTTCTTCTTTCATTTTTACTCCTTGTCTCAATTTGTTCTTTAAAGCCCAAATTGTTACTTATATTCTGTTGTTCTTTATAGCCTGCAATCAGTAAAAAGGCATAAAAAATAGACGTACATCTACGTCTAAAATTTATAATTATAAAATGTTAATAACTTATTTATTTTTTCTTTAATACTAAAATATATTGTATATCCTATTATTCCTGTTAATTCTGTTAATATTGTGGCTATTACTCCACACCAAAATGGATTAATGTACATATTATTTTTCCTCCTTTGTTATTCCTTTTATTGCCCAAAACTGCGCTTCTTCTAGTTTAGTTAATGCTAATGATGTTTCTCTGCTTGATTTGCACTTTAAATCAATTTCATCATAGATAATTGAGAAACATTCTCTTATATGTTGTATTCTGTTGCTTTTTTCTTCATCTACTGCTAAATATTTTGCTCTATCGTTCATTTTTTCACCTTCTTTCCATAATAAAAGCACCTACTATAATGTAAGTGCTATTTGCTTTTTCTTATTTGAACTGGATTTTGTATGCTATCATATTTATTGGTTAATTCTTCTATTTTTGCTTTTATTCTTTTATCTATTTTATTAATGTCAAATCCATTAGGATATATCTTAATTAATTCTTTGTCTAAATCAATAATATATTCTTTTTTTAACAAATCTTGAATTTGTTTTTCTGTCATTTTAAGACCTCCTTAATATAATTATATAAGTTTATATCTTTTCTTTTTAATAACTTATTTTCTTCAAAATAGCATCTGAATCCTTCTGAAAAATATTCTCCTAAAGTTTTAGGATTAAATGTAAAGTCTAAATAATTTAATTTATAATTTTCATCTATATCTTGTTCATACACTCTTCTTTGATACTCTGAAATAAATTTATTTCCATCTAACCAAAACTCATTTTCCTTTCCATACCCCTTTATATTGTCTGTATGTATTTCTTTAATATTCAGCCCATTTTGTTGTATTTCTATGTATTTTTTATCATGTAATAAATCTAATTTTGTTTCTATTGCATGACCAATTTCATGCAATATTTCATATTCATTACTATCACTTAATAAATGTATTGCATTATTCTTTCTATCATAATAGCTATTACTTTTTGATATTTCAAATGTAGTATCATTTATAAGTTTTCGAATTTTCTCTGGCAACTTGTTTATTGCTTTCTTTATATTTCTATCTAGATTCTTACTATTAGTATAGTTATTTTTTCTTATATAATCAACATTATTATACTCTGTTTTTTCTTGTTTTGCAATTGGTGGTAAATACACAATATAGCTTCTACAATGATGATAATGATGCATTATTGTTGGGAGATTTAATCCTAAAACAAGTCCTTGACATCGTATTCTTTGCATTGTTAATTCTTTTTGTGTCTCTCCGCCAATATCTATCGAACACATTTTCTTTATTAATATAAAATTCTTGTCCATCTAAGCTTTGGCACATTTTTGTGGTGACTGAATCCTCTACTGCAATGAATTTAACCTTTGCATTGTCTTCTGCAACTGATTTTATTCCTTCTACTTTTGATAGATTATTTAAACCAATTAAGGTCATGTCCATATAACCTGATATTTTATCATTATTTATATTGAGTTTTTGATTATTTTGCCTATTTATTATCGTTTTAAATTCACTGGAATCGATTTCTAGGTCTTTTTGTTGCATTATATCATAAATTACTTGTTTGTACAATTGTTCTGTATTGTACTTGATTATTATCTCAATGTATTGTTTTAAATTAAAGCCACTATAGTTTGGTTGATCTAACAATGCAAGGAATAAAGCCATCGTTAATATTGATGGCTTTTTCTTTTTTTTTACCTCTTGTTGACCCTGTTCATAATAATAATTAGTATCTTCATACATTATCTGTTTTTCTTGTTCTTCTAATTTGCTTTGTTCTTCTATATATGCACTATAAATAAGCAATTCTAGTATTTCGCTATTTTTTACTCTTGTTCTTCTATAAATGTCATATGCTAACGCAGTAAAATAGTTGTTATTCTTTAATAATCCTTGTTCTTTCCAACCGCTCTATATATGTATTTATTCTTTTTTTAGTTTTATTATCAGCTATATTATATATGTTCTCTGATGTAAAATTAAACGTATCAAAGATTTCTTGGAATCTGTTCTGTGTTTGTTTTGATATTTTATTATATAGTTGTTTTAATTCTTGCATTTTTGTATCGTGATAATTCCATATGTTCATATTAAACCCTTTCATAAGTATTTTTAAATATTTCTGGTTTACATGGATATATCTCACCTTGTATTCCTTTTATTATATAATCTCCGTAATTTGCATGCATAACTCCTTCTAACGTTTGTATATCTGCATTAGTATCATCATAATGTTGAAAACCTGTTGATTTTCCATGTAATATAATTTCATTACTTGATACTTTATCCATAAACCAGTCTGGAATAAAATCTATTCCTAATCTAAATGCTTCTATTTCTATTGGAATTTTTCTATATTTCATTTATATTCCTCTATTCTTTATTAATTTGCTTATTAACTACTTTTGTTTGTTCTTTTTTATTGTCTGCAGTTAGTTTTTGTGCTTTTTGTTGGTCTGTCAAATCTGTTACTTTGTCATCTTTGTTTTCTTCTTGTTGATTGTTTTGCTTTACTTCTGCTTGTCCTATCATTTGCATTTGTTGTAGATTCTTTTGAATATTTTCTTCATTTTGTAAGTTCATCTTTGCTAACTCACTTGTGCTGTCTAAATCAAGTCCTAATAAGTTTATGACCGTATCATCACTTACTAATCCTCTTATTTTTAATGCATTAGTAATCATTGTTGCTACATCAGAAGGTAAATTTCTATTTAGTTTTATTTCAATATCTCTAAAGTCATATGTTTTGCCTTTTTCTTTATTGAATTTTTCTAATATTATTCTCCATCTTCTTTTTAATCCTTCTTCAAAATCTCCTTCAAATGTTGCTATATATTGTTGTAAACTGAAGAATTTCTTTTCAAGTGCTGCATTATTATCTGCTTGTGTAAAACCTAAATCTGTCATATTAGGACAAAATGAACACAAACAAATAATATCCATCAATGTCTTTTTATGATTTTGTAATGCTGTATCATTTACATTCTTTTCAACCCACCATAAATTGCTATCAACTTCTCTACTTCCATCTAAGTATCTTACTCTACTTGTTAATACATACTCATCTTCTTTTTGTCTTGCAGGATTTATAATATCCTCGCCTTTTTCGTTTTGTATAATCATTGGATTTTCTGGTGTATATCCTTTTACTGCCAATATTGCTTCATCATTATATTTAAATACATTTCTAGAATTTTGAATACATCTTTCATATGCTCTTATTAGACTTATTACAGGTTCAAATATTGCCATTCCATCGCAATTTTCTATTGCAGTTGCTGGTATATCATCATCCCATTTTTTAGGTTGTTTTTCTTTTTCGTTTTCTTTAAATAATGGTTCATCTTTAAATTTTTGTTCATATGCTGGTGTACCAAATATTTTCCTTTTTTCAGGGGTGTCATAATAATATCTTTTTCCGTCTGATGTTGTTAATTCTATCATTTGTTGATATTCACCATTTGCCATATATGTGCGAATTATTCTGTATATACCTATTAAATTCTTTTTAGCTGAATAATCCCATATAGCGATAGTTTCTAATGCGTCACTTCTCGCTATTGTTATTTCGCCTGTTTTTTTATCTTTGTAATATATTTCATAGCAAGCCCTTTTTATTAAGTAATCCAATACCATATGTAAAAAATGTGAAGCATCATTATTGTAGTCATTTATATGTTTAATTAATTCTTTTATTTCTATTATTTCTTTTTCGTCATTAGTTTCGTGATTAAACAGTTCTCTTATTATTTTGTCTTTATCTTCATTAAATGCCTTTACTTTATAAGTTGGTGCCTTTCCACCAAAATAACCAGCAGACATTATTGATATATATCTTTCTAGTGGCACTTTTATATCTTCATCATCTAAACTTGCTAATTCTTCGTCTGTTAGTTTTCTTCTGAACTTCTCATATAGTTCTTTTCTTACATCTAATTCTTGTTGTGCTTTAAAATATATATCTGTTATACTTCTTTCTTCTGCTAATCTTTCTTTGCTATATCTTAACATTATTTCCTCCAATCAAAAAAACACCTACTTAGTAGATGTTACATTTTTATAAATGACTTATTGGTCATTGCCATATTTGTATTTTTAGGTTTTGGATTTTCATATACTCCTGTTAAACAATCTTCAGCGTCATCGTGTTCATTTTTACCAGTTCTTACATAATGCTTTAAATGTTTAGCAAATTCTGGCCATCTATCTTCCCAATTTATTGGAAAATATACATTATTCATTACTCCTGTTGAATTACTTAATATTCTCGCAACTTTATTGTCTCCTTGATGAAACCATCTAACATTTGTATGTCTATTACCTAATTTTCTTAAATTGGTTATTACATTTCTTGCAAATCCTCTGCCACCATTGTTACTTTCTATATTTGCATTTCCAACATTATCTTTGGTCATCATTTCTGCTACTGCTGGTTCTGTTACTTCCATCGGATCTTGTGTAAAAATAACATCTAAAATATAGTGTTCATTATTATACATCTGATAATCTATTGAACATAAATAATCATCACCTTCGTCTGCAGTATCTGTATAATTCATAACATAATGTGCTGGCGGTAATTTTTCATAAGTTTTAAATGATGTATATAATCTATTCTTTACATCTATTGGTTCTTGCTGATAATTAGCATAAACAATATCTTTATTCATATTCTTTGTTTTAAATTCATAATCTTCTTTGCTTAACACATCTTTACACAACATTGAATCATCTTCTTGGACCGCTTTGTAATTTATATGTCTTACATTAGAATAATTTTCTAATATATATCCTGCTAAATCATTACTAGACCATCTTGTCATAATAATTATTAATTTAAATCCATTCTCAGTTCTTGATAGCATTGTATTATTAAACCAGTCTATATGATTTTTTAATGTGTTTTCGTTATAGGCTTCTTTTGCATTTTTTATAAGATCATCTATTATCATTATTGTACAACCGAAACCAGTCGCAGTACCAGTTGGTGACGTTGCTAGATAATTTGATACCTTACTACCAGCCAATGCCCATTTTTTTTGCGTTGCTTCACCATCTTTAATTTTAGTATTAGGAAATATATCATTATATACAATTACACCTTCTGTTTTTTCAGAGGCTATTGTGTCTCTTACTGATTTTGCAAATGAACTTGACAAATCCTCATTATATGATCCTGTCATTATTTTTTCATTTGGATTTGTTCCTAATACCCATTCTACAAATTTCCCAGCAGTTCTGGATTTACCGATGTCTAGGTGGCATATTAATTACACACACTTTTTCATCACTATTATAAAAATCTTGTAATTGATAGCATAAATCTTTTAAAAAGCTTCGTTCTTCTTTATAAAAATCGGAGGCGGTTAACTTGCAATACTCAAAAAAATCACGTCTAGCTAATTCTAAACGTGCTTGTTTTTTTATTTCTTCTCTTACATCATTATTCATTCAAAATCTTTCTCAATTCTTCTGTTGACATTCCTGAAAATGGATTATTTGTATTAACATTGCCATCAATCGTTACTTTCTCTTTAAACATTCCTAAATGTCTTCCTAGCAATTCAAGAGCTTTTGTTTTATCTAATAGTTTTACTTTTTGTGTATCACCTATTTTTTCTCTGTCATCTCCATAACCCTCATATTCTTCTAAAGTTTCTAATGATGATATTGCTCCTGCAGTTTCACTATCCATATCAGCTATGTTTTTTAATTGTCCATTTTCTGTATATAGTTTTCTTATATCTAAAAATGCTATTTTAGCTAATTCTTTTATTACCATATCCTGTGTTATTTCTGTTCTTTGTTCTCGTTCTTTTATTTTATCTGATACATATATTTGGATGTTAGCTTTTGTTAGCAGTCTACTTCCATTTGCTCTTGCTGTTTCATCTTTTTTACAATTAGGATAAGCAACCTTATATGCTCTTGTTGCATTAAGGTCTATTAAATACTCATCACAAAATCTTTTTTGTGCATCTGTCATATAAAATTACCTCTCTTTCTTTTATTCTCTTTTAAAATCTTTTATTATTGTATCTAATATTGCAACACAAATAAAAAGAGTAATAAGTATTGCTAATGCTCCTACACAACTTAATATAATTCCTAAAAATATATTCCACATAATCTTATACCTCTTTTCCTGTTACTACATCTACTATTTTTATTGTTACATCTGCTTCCCAGATATAATAACTTCCTATTTTAGATAAATTTTCGTTTTGATTTTCTAATATTACTTTTCTTTGCTCTAAATTTAATTGAGTATTTATTTTGATTTGACTAATTTGTGTATTATCACATTTATATCCTTTTTTATTTAGCACTTTTACTGCTAAATTATCTTTTGCTTTAGATATTTTTGCCAAAAGATTTTCTTTCTTTTTTGTTTTTACTTTTAAATGCATTTTATATCTCTCCTTTCTAATTCTCACCTCTCAAACATTCGCTCTTAATTAAATATGGACAGTAAACTTTTTGCTTTTTTATACTTGTTATAACTAAAAAAGAACAGCCCTTGCACTGCTTTGGTAACTGTTCTTTTATATTATTTAATTTTTCTCTATGCTCTGCTTTTTCTTGTGCTGTGTACTGTTCTGTTATTAATTTATCGTTGTAGATTAGTTTTCTTGCACGCATACTAATTCTCCTTCTATATTTTTTATTATTTTACAGTCTATGTTCTTATTGCAATTCTTACAGTTCTTTTCTTTAAATTCTTTTAATTTTTCTTCCATAACACTACACACCTTTCTAAAAAAACACTAAACAATAATATAATTATAGGATATATTAGATTCTATGTTATATTATTGTTTACTATATTTTTAAGACTTAACTAGGATTGTCTTATTTTGCATTTAAATACATTTTTTGAACATATATGGAAAATTATATATCAATTGCCTAGTATATTGATATTATTAATAAATAAAAAAGAACTAGCTATGTTATATAACTAATTCTTTCTTTAGGTTGTTATGTGGATAATTCAATGTCCTATTTTTTTATTCTGCAATCTTTTATAGATTTGCTATTATATTTATATCACATTTTTTATGTGGGATTCTATGGGTTTTTATGGGTTTTTTAAATTTTTGAATATAAATATAGTGCCTTCCCGTGTAACTCACAGGTGTAATCCTTTGTATATCCCAAGTCTTCTGCTACCTTTTCCCAACTTTTTCCTCTGGTATATCTAAAAAACAATATATTTCTATATGGCTGTTTTAAAGTTTCTATTTTTTGATCTATTGCAAATTTTTTAACTATTAAATCTTCCATTTTTTTGTTGCAATCTATTTTTAAGTCTTCTAGTCTGTTTATTCCATCTGCAAATTTATCTGTCTCTGTGTTACTTGTATTCGTTTTTGTTATAGATAATGTAGTAGTAATTTTTTCTAATTTTGTCTTTAATTCTTCTGTATCGTTCATTTTTTCTTCTATATACTTAATATTTTCTCTATAATCTTTTAGCTCTTGCTTAGCTATTTCAATTTTTTCTTTTTCTTCCTTTGTTAATTCTTTTCTCTTTCCCATATGTACCTCCTAATTTTTTTAAAAATTTTGTTTGTTGTTGTATTAACTCATTTAGCGCATTTTCTAATATTTTATCTGGATTTCGTTTAACCCAATTCTCTATTGTATCTTTTATCCAGTTTCCTAATGCTATTCCTGTTTCGCTATTTATATATGGCTCTTTAATATTATTAATTTCTTTCTGTTCCATTTTTTCTTATTTCCCTTTTTTACGATCTATTAATTTTTATAATCCTAATTCTTCTAATGTGTACGCTTTATTGATTTCCATATTTTTATACATTGTGTTCTTTTCAAAGTTTGGCAAATTGATTGCAAAATCATTTTTGATATAAATTGTTATATATTCTTTTTGTCTATCTCTGTAATTTTCAAACTTTTTAATGTTTATAGCGCTATCTCTAAATGGTTTAATTACATTACTTAAATATTCTTTTTCTCTTGAATTTAATATATCTTTTACTTCTTCTAAATCATGAACCGTAAAGTCATAACAGCAACATCCAACTTCTATAACATAGCAATGATTAGAATAACCTATTGAGCTAATATCTGGCGAATGTACTTTTAATATTTCCCCAACATTTCCAGTTGCTTTTATCTTTACCCTTTGTCCTACTTTGAATTTATTCATACTTATTCCTCACTTTCTTTTTTATTTATATAATCTATTATTTCATTAATTTTATCTGTAAATATTTTATTTGTGCTATCTTGCATAAAATCTAAACTAAAAGTATTTGAACGTTCTATTTTTTCAATCATTTTCTTCCCTCACTTTCTTTTCAAAATATTTATTTATGCAATGTCTTTTGCAATTTCCTAAACAACTATCAAAATTTAACACTTGATTGCACATAGTATGTTTTTTAGAAAAATATCTACAACAGTCATTTTCCCAAATAAAATCGTAAATTCTTTCTATTATTTTATCTTTTTGTATATTCTCTTTGTCTGCTTTTATTGTATTATCTAATGCTTTTTGATATAAATATTTGTATTTTTCTAGTTCTGCTTGTTGTTTTTCTATTAGATTTAATATTGCCTTTATTTGTTCATTATAACAACAATCAAATCTCCACAATTCATCAATAGCTTTCTTTTCTTCCTTGGTCAAAAAAATCACTCGCTTTCTAAAATCTTTATAAAATTTCTAATTAAATCCCAATAATAATCTGCTCTATCATTATCATTTTTTCTTTTTGCTTTTTCAAATTCATAATCAAATTTATCTATTTTATTTTCTATTTTATCTATTAAACCAAAATATTGTTTCTTATATGTTTTATTTTCTTTTAATACTCTTTTATAGTTTGTTAAAATATGTTGCATAGCTTCTGGTATTTCCAAATCTACTGTCTCCCAGCCACCATTTTTAAAAAAATTACTATTTGTATCGTTTATGGCACTATTTGCTAAATAATTTTCAATTTTTTTTATATCTTCTTCTATACTATTTTCTTTCACTTAAAACACCTCCTAAATATAGGGTATTGAGTTTATATTCCCACATTTTTTTACATTTATATGTTTCTGCATCTAATATCTCAAATTTTTCATTGTCGCATTTTGGACACGACCACCAACTTAATCCTAATTCATTTATTTGGTAAATATCTAATATTCCACTATAATTTGTTTCTTTTATGTTCCAGCATCTTGTTACTCTTAACTCTATGTACGGATTGTCTAAATGTTCAGCTACCCAAGTACTCATCGCGATATATTTAGCTTCCTTACTTGTTTTAGCTGCAATAAATATACATCCATAATCTGGATCGCCTTCTGCACAATAAACTTTATTTTCTTTCACTTAAAACACCTCCCAATCTTTTTCTATACTGTTATCAATTTCTATTTTTAAACCACGCAACGTATTTAATGGTTGTTTTCTAGTATCTAACACTTCTATTATATTTGCTTGTTCTTGTGCTTTTGCTTTTGTTGCTATTTTTTTATATACATTCTCTTTTATTTTTATTTTTCGAGGTGCTTTCAAAAATTTATTCTTTGTTTCTTCTATTTCAGAAATGATCTCATCAACTGTTTTCATATGTATCATTCCTCTCCTTTTACTGTATAACAATTAATATTGTATTGTTCTTTTGTTAGTATTTCTAATATATTTATTTGTTCAAGATTATACCCATCAATTAGTATGCTTTCTTTATTACTTCTTACATCTCGTATCACATTAACTCTAGTTACATTTGTGTACTTAAAATTTTTTAATCTGTATTTAACTATATCTCCAAATTCTAGTAATTCTTTTAACTGTTTACTATGTTTTACTATGTTGTTACAGAAAATATAGTCTTTTTCTGCTTCTATATATTTTCCCATGTAATAATTACGACTAGCAACTCTATCTATTTTTCCATTTTCAGTCCTAACATACTCTCCTGCTTCAATTATATCTTTCATTTTTCTACCCTCCACAGCTTATATATAGTATTATTATAGTGCCTATAAACCAGCCTAGGCTTAATGCGCTAAAAGCAATTGCTAATAATTGTAATATTAATTTAATCTTGTCCATCTTTTACACCTCATTTCCCCAGCAATCCCAACCCGTTGCTGTTTGCCTTGCAAATAATTCTATTTTTGGAACCTCTCCAACTAGCTCTGTTATTTTTTCCCTTACTTCGTCCGGTTTTCTGCTGTGTTCTCTTCTTTCTGCTATAATACAACTACTTACTTTATTACTTTTAATTAAATTTCCAGGTTTTCCTTTTATTGCTAATAAACAAACCTCACAATTGGATTTAGTATAATAACCTATTCCAAAACATGGTTTCTTATTTTTTTTATTAGTTTTAATCCAACTAAATCCAAGCGTTTTATACATAAATCCCCAGCTTTCGATTATTTCTAGTGCTTCTCTCAAATTTGGAAATGTTGCCCATATAAATAATATACAATTATCTGCAGCTATTTTTTTTATAACAGTACTCATCTCTTTTATTTCTCTTATCGACATTGTACTATAATGTCTTTTTACTCCCCCACCCATTTTATGCCAGGTATGTACATCTCCGTAACTCCATGGCGGGTCCGCATAAATAATGTTGTATTTTTTTTCTGTATTATAAATATCAATTTTCATTTTTCATTTCTCCTTTCCAATTTTTCTAAAATATTGGTTCTACATATGTATTTAGGTTCTGCTTGTCTTTTATTTATTGTACTTAAACCTTTTAGTGTTTGTATTAAATCTCCTTGTATCATTTTGTTGTTATATTTTCTTGTAAATACTTGTATTAATTCCATTTGCTCAATATTATTTTTTATTCTTCTTCGCTCTTGTCTAATATCTTTTAGCAATTTTCCAGCTTTTGCATATCCTGCTGCGTTTAAATTTCTTGCTTCTATGTAATGCAATATATCTTGTTGTTGCATATCTATTCTTTTTAGCTCTTCGTTTTTATTGTTTAGTTGCTTATCTATGTCTTGGAAGAAGTTAAGCATATATTTTAATAATTCTTCCGCTTCCATCTTTCACTCCTTTTACATAATTTTTACACCTGTAATATCCTTTAAAGTTTATATCTTCTAGCAGATTGCATCCTAGGCAGGTTACACATTTACAATCTGGTATTGTTTCGTACTTCTGTCTATCCATTAACTTGCTATCCTATATATTGCAACACTTTTACCTGTTACACTATCTCTTGTTTTACCAACTATAATTACTTGTCTTTTTTCTAGTAAATGAGTTAACCTTGGACTTGCATTATTCCTATCTGGTATATTTGTGTAACCTGCTAAATACATCTCTTCTGCTATCTCTCTTGCTGTTCTTTCTATTCCATCTTTTAAGATTTCTAGTACTTGTGCCTCTCTCTCGTTTATATTTACTTTTATAAAACTTTCTCTTCTAGTTTCTCTTGTTATTTCATTCATTTGTTTTCACTCTCCTTTAATATTACTTTGCCTTGTAATATATTTTTAATTATCTGTATTTTCTCTATTTCGTTTAAATCAGTAAAATCTTCTTTCGTAATCGTTAACACCTTATCACCTCTCTAAACTCGCTATTTGCTTTATTGAACTTTAAGCTTATTTTTCCAGTTTCTCCTGCTCTTTGTTTTGCTAGTTTTAATGTTATATCTACTACTGTTTCTGTACTTTCCGCTTCTTGATATAAAAATAATATGTTATCTGCATCTTGCTCTATTGCTCCACTTTCTCTTAAATCCGCAAGTGTTGGCTCTTGTCTTGCTGCATTTCTATTTAATTGGCATAATCCAACAATTGGTATATTTAGCTCTAAACTTAATAACTTTAGTGTTCTTGTTATATCTGCTACTTCTTGCTCTCTAGAATTAAATTTCCCTTTGTTTTTTATTAGTTGTATATAATCAATTACCATTAGTCCTAAATTGTTCTTATTTTTTAATTTACGGGCTATATTCTCTATATGTTGTATTGTTCTTGCTTTTGTTATTAGGTGGATTGGTAGCTCTGCTATTTCTGCACTTACTATACCTATTTGCTCTAGCTCTTTTGTCTCTAATGTTCCCATACGCATTTTATAACTATTTATTCTTGCCCTTCTGCTTATTAATTTTTGTATTACTTGTGTATCAGACATTTCTAAACTTATTATTGCAGTTTCTGTTCCTCTTTCTGCTATATGTTCTGCTATTTGCAATGCTAAAGTTGTCTTTCCCACTCCAGGTCTTGCACCTATTATTGTTAGTTCCTGTTTATGCAATCCACAAATCATTTTGTCTAAATCTGTTATTCCTGTATATAGTGTATAATCTGGTTTCTGCAATGTGTTTTTTTCTATCTCTGTAGATGTTTCCACTACCTGCTCTACAAATGTCTGTTCCTTTTCATTTATTTCTGTTATTTTATTTATTTGCTTTATTTTATCTTGCATAAATATATCTATGTTTTCCGCTTCCATGAGCTCTGTAATACTTTTCTGTAATAATTCCATTAACTTTCTTTTTTTAGATAGCTCTATTACTTGGTTATATATGTAATCTGCTGTTGTTGCATATACATATTCATTTAAACTTGTTAGATACTCTATTACCTGTTTATTATTTGCACTTATTCTGCTTTGCAAGGAAATTATGGATATTTCCTTTTTCTCTGCTTTTAACTCATTTATTGCTTTTATTATTCTTTTGTTCCTTTCAAATGCAAAATCTGTTTCATCTAGCACATAATCCTCTTGCTCATATATCAAGTAGTACAGCATCGCTTTTTCTAGCTCTTCATCACTCATTTTGTACTCCTTTTCTCTTCATTATTTCTTCGTACGTTGTTTTCCCTCTTACTATGTCTGCATACTCTTCGTCTGTTAAAATACTCGTGTCTATTTCTTTATAATCTTCTTTTGGCTTTTCTTCTTTCTTTTCCGTTTTTTGGTTTTGTTCATTCTGCACGTCTGCTAATACTTTATATCCTTTTTTTAACCAACTTCTTAATATTCCGTTTATGTATTTAGCAGTTCTTATATTAGCTATAGATGCAGTTTTTATTGCTTCATTAATTATCCTGTAGTCTTTAAAATCTTTTAGATAACTAAAAATCAACTCGGCTGCTGCTGGTGTTATTAATCCAATATTATCTTCATAACATTTTGTTATCTTAGAAATTTTTTCATTATCATCTATCTCTATATCTATATCTAGCTCTTTCTCTATATCTAGCTCTAGCTCTTTATCTACGTAACTGCCGTGTCACAGGTGCGTCACAATGTGACGGTAGAAGATTGCTTTTTCTCTTTTTTTCTCTTAGTTTTCTCATTCTTTCAGCAGATGTACCTTCAGAACCAGTTAAATCTTTTATTGCAGTCATATATAGTGAACCATTATCTATTACATCTACTAATCTCATTTGCTGTAATGCATTTATTAATAGTCGTATTATATTTTCATCTTCATCCAGAATCATTGCTAATTCCGCTTCGCACGATGGTAAAATTTGGTCATATTTTAATACTCCTTCTGTTCGTATACTTTTTAATAACATTTTTAAATATACTATTGTTAATTTGTCCCCATCTGGAAGTTTTCGCAAATATTTTACTTGTTTTTCATCGAAAAAATCCTCTTTTAGTTTTAGCCAAAAAAATCTTCTCTCTGCCATTTTTTATCCTTTCCTGTTCCATTGTGAATGTTTGTATTCATCTTCTAAAACATAATTATTTATATATTCTTGTGCTGGTTTAATGTGTTCAGATTTAAAATCACTTATTGTTCTTACTCTTAAATCCCACTTTAAATCGCTCATTATTTTCTTTTCTGCTCTTTTTCTTGTCCAATTATATGTATTTCCATTATCTAATTCATCTTGTTCAACTTCCTTTTCTACTTTTTCAATTATCATTGCTCTAATTTCGTTGTATGCACTTGTACTTCCTGCACTTCCTCTCTTTAATGCTCTTTCCAAAAATGCAATTCTTTCTTTTAGCTCTTGATTTTCTTGTTTTAATTGTTCTTCCATAACCTTATACCTCCATAAACTTTCTGATTATTTTTTTGTATAAATTAACTTTAAATACTCTGTAGCTTATTAATTGTATAAGCATTAATCCTATAAATCCTATAATTGCATATATTGCTAATATCACTATAATAAATAGCCCTGTTATTAAACTTTCTATTAATCCCATAATAAAAACACGCTCCTTTTTCAAATTCGTTCATCAAACCACTTGAAAAATTTGCGTGTTTACTATATAATTATATATAGAAACACTTTTTCAAGGGTTTCGATTGGCTATTTAATACTGAAAAGTTTCTCAGGCTGATGCAGTATTAAATAGTTTTTTTAATTTTGTTTTTTAATTATTAATGATTTGTTTTTTTCGTCAAGTGTAACAATAAAATCTCTTTCTTCTGGAGTAATGTTTATTGCTCTTAACCAAGTTACTGGAAGTGTAGCTTTAGCATTTATTGAACCACTTCCACTTTTAAAAAAATTCATTTTCAATTTTCTCTCTTCCATATATAAAAGCTCCTTCCCTTGACAATTACAATATTAATAATATATAATCATTAAGGGAAGTTGGGGATTTTAATATCCCCTTTCTTCTAAACCTTTAAGAATTAGCTTAATCTGTTTGCGATTATTAGCTTTTCTTTTAGCTTGTGCTTGTTTTGATTGGTAGTCGGCAAGCACTTTTTTTATTGCTTTTAACATATGGCTTTTACCTCCTTTCCTCTTTCAATGGTTATATATTATCACTCTTATGACATACTGTCAACACTTTTTTTAAACTTTTTTTAAATATTTTTCCAAGTCTTGAAACTATTGTATTTACTGCGTTTGCCTGATATACTATTCAGTTGTCAATGTGCGTTTTTATTACTTTTTAAATTACTTTTTTATATAGTTTTTTCCAAACTCTTTTAAAAATTTTTCTTTACTATATATTTTTATAAATTGTTTCTTTGCGTAGTTTTGTAATTTATTTCTTGTATTTTTATCCAGGTCGGCTTTTTGGTGGCACTTTCTACATAAGTAATAAACTAACCCATATTGAATACTTTTTTGCCTATTTGAGCCACCTAATGCCTCATGCTTATCTAATTTTTTCAGTTGTTTATTACAAATAAAGCATTTTCCATTTTCTTCCTGCAAAATACTAAATCTGTTTTTCTCTGCTTTTGCTAACTTTTTTGACTTTTGCCTTATTTTTGTCGTTGTATTTTCTTTTTTTATTGGATTTTTTGGACATGGATTAAAACTACCGCTTAGATTGGTTACTATCATTAAATTTTCCCCTTTCCAGAAATCCCCCATTCTCTGTTCAGCTGATTTTCTAATATTCTTAATTTTAATTTTGTTACATTTATTGCTTCTAAATTTGCTTCATATATTGTTTCCTTTATATCTCTATCCAAACGTAAATTTGCGACTTCAGATATTCCATACACAATTTGATTTATTAATGTTACTGGCATATTCTTTTCTGTTTTTAGTTTTAATGCCTCTTGCCTTAAAACTATTTTGTATTTTTTCTCTGCTTCAGCTTTTTTTATTCCATTTTCTTTTAAACTTATTACTAATGTATCTAAGTATTTGGTTAAATTCGTTATTTCGTTAAACAGATCCATCTTTTACCTCTTGCACTTCTCACAAATTTATGTTAATATATAGCTAGATACTTTACATAAGTATTTTAAGTGTTACTTGTCTGTCTTCTTGGTCGTTGTCAGACAAGTCTTTTTTTATTGTTTTATACTCTTTTATTAAATATCTTAATGCTTCTTTATCTTCTGCATTTAGCATATATGTAATTGCTTTTGCTAGAATATTAGCCATCTCCTCTTGCATTTCTTCTGTTCTTTTGTCTATTGCTTGTCCTATTTCTGCTCTAGTTGTTTTTAAATCCTTGTATACTTCATCGAACTCTTCTTGTAGATTTTTTACTGTATCTGCTGCTTTTAGCTTATTGATCATTATTGTTAAATTTTCTCTTTTACTCATCTTAAATACCTCCTAATAATTTAATCATTTGCGCCTTTTCTAGTTGTGTTTCTTGTAATGTTTTGTCTTTGCTGTCTATGTTAAATATCACATTCACATTTCTTTTTGCCTTATGTACTTTCTTTGTTTTGTGTACTTTCTTATAGCTTATTTCTGCAAATTTGTATGCTATGTATAACAATGCTATAGCTATTACTGCACTTCCTAATATTAATGTTCCTAAAACTTGTTTTGCCTCTGCTAAACTCATATCGGAAAAATTGAAACCGGTTCTCCTAATGTTAAATATGTATTAACTCAAGTTGATTTATCTTCAAATGCATTTTTAGCAACATCAGGATTGCCTGTAGATGCTTACGGTTGTTCCGATTGTAAAAAAATAATACTTTCTAGTGATAGCCTAAATTTCCATCAGAAATAATATTGGCTGTTATTTTTACATCAGTTGTTCCAGCAACTGGTGTTTTATTATTTAATAATTCTTTTAGCTCTTCTACCGTGCATTTTATTTCCATCTTCTCACCTTCTTTCGTTTTTTTCTTAATTCTTTCGTGCAAATTTACGTGAATTTTTTTAGAATTAAATTTTTGAATTAAACATCCTTATCTGTATATTTGCTTTAATATTTCATAAAACTGATCTTTATCAGCTCTCATCGATTTTTCACCTATTTTTATTAGAACACCTTGCATTTCGGGTCTTTTAAATATTCTATATATCTGCATTGTTGTTGTACTTAACTCTTCTGCTAATTCTTTAGCAGTTACATACTTTGTTCTTTTTTTACTTAATATATTAGTTGCCATTTAAATCACCTCTTCCTGATTTTTTGGATACATGTTTGTTCAGTTTTATTGTACTTTAAAGTTAAAAAAATTTGAACTTGGCATTTTCAATATTTTAGATATCTTATTTATATGTGAAATTTTGGGTTCCACTAATCCATTTTCGATATTGAAGTAAGCTGCAGGGCTTTTAAATTCCATAAGTTTTGACATATCTCTATATGAAAACCCTTTAGATTCTCTTGCTTTTTTTAAAGCGTCTGTATTTACATACTTGCTATATTTATTTTTCATGTCACACCTCCTTTGTTCAGTTTTGTTGTACTGATTATATACAGAATAATTGAACTTGTCAATAGTTTTTTTAAAAAAGTTTAAAAATATTGTACAACCTGCTTTGCTGTAAGAAAAAAACTTTTTAATTGTTTACTTTCACTGAACATTATGCTATAATGTTTATAAAAAATGAACAAGGAGATATATATATGACTGATGATGATATGAAGTTAATTGGAAAAAGAATTAAACAACTACGCTTAGAGCTTAATTTAACACAAGAAGAGCTAGCTCAAAAAATTGCATCTGTGAAAGGAAAAAGTAGTATTGCTAACTATGAAAGTGGTTCTAATTTGCCTAGCGACGAAGTTAAAATAAAAATGTGTGAAATTTTTAATTGTTCTTTAGATTACCTAATGTGCAAATCTGACATTCGCAAACCAGATGCAGAAATAAAACAAGAGTTTGATTTTGCATACCACAAAGACGCAGAAGGCTTAACAGATGAAGAAATTGCTGACGCAATTAGATTTTACAAACAGATTAAATATGGGAAAAAGGATACTTAATAAATAAGAAGGAGATACACATATGAAAGAAAATGAATTACTACTTTATAAAATGTTAGAGAAATCACAAGAAGCATTTTTATTAGCAATCGAAATATATAATAAGCCTACAATAAAATACAGACTAGAAGGTTTTTCTTTTTTTATATGTAATGCCTGGGAATTATTACTAAAATCATATCTTGTAAAAAATATGGGAATTTCTAGTATTTATTATAAAGATAAACCTAATAGGACTATTGCATTAACTGATTGTTTAAGAAAGATTATTACAAATGAAAAGGATCCTGTAAGAAGAAATTTGGAAATTATTATAGATTTAAGAAATACATCAACACATTACATTATCAAAGAAATGGAAGAGCTATATCTTCCTTTCTTACAAGCAAATACTTTAAATTATTCTCAGAAAATATATGATTATTTTAATATTGATATAAGTAATAAAATTGATACTGCTTTTTTATCATTAGTAACAAATACTAGTAGTATGAATGATACTGAAATTTTGGGCATTTATGGCAATGAAATATTTGATAAGTATACTAAATTAAAAAATGAAACAATTGACATTCTTGAGAGCCAAAACAATGATAAACTTGCTATAAATATTAATTTAAATTTAAAAGTAGTAAAAAGTCAAAAAGATGCTAAATTAACATTTTCTATTGCCAAAGACGCAAAAGATGCAATATGCATAGTTGATAAATTAAAAGATATTAATACAACCTACCCGTATTCTCAAAAAAATGCAAGAGAAATGATTATGAAAAATTTAGGAAGAAAGAATATTTCAATAAATTTACATCAAACTAATTTTAATTTGATTTGTACTAAATTTAATTTAAAAAATAATGAAGATTATTTTTATTATCATACTTTATCAAAAAGATATGTATGTTCGCAAAAATTAATTGATTTTGTTACAAGCCTTACTACTGAAAATCCAAATTTAATCGAGGATATAAAATCTGAAAATAAAAAATAAGTTAACCCCAGGGGCAAAGGATTCTAAATATGCAAATGCATATCTACTCCCATTCGGGAACCCAGCCTTTTTCCTTCACAAGTTAACTTGTTATATATATTATACAATTATTTTTAAAATATTACAACACATTTTTTTATTGTTATACATATTTAATACTACTGTAATATTTCTGTAATACTAATGTAATAAAAATGGAGGAAAATATATGGAACTAAACAAATTATATGATGTAGCGAACAGAGAAAACATATCCGTAATTGACTTCAAAATGGAAAATAAAGCAATTATTTGCAAAGTAGGCAAAGAATATCATATCGGATTAAATTATTCAAAAATAAACAACCTTACAGAAGAGAAAGAACTTTTAGCAGAAGAGCTAGGACATTACTATTGCAATGCTTTTTATAATAGCTCTTCTTCCCTGTCTTCAATTGCACAAAAAGAATATAGAGCTAATAAATGGAAATGTACTGTATTAGTTTCTGCAAATGATTTAAAAGAAGCTTTTAAAAAGGGATTAAGAAATATATATGAAGTCGCTGATTATCTAAGCTTATCTGAGGATACAGTAGCATTTGCTTATAATTATTATAAAGAAAATTCTTATTTTTAGGAGGTAACTTATGGCTTTTACTTATACAAAAAGATCCGATGGCAGACTAATGAAAAGAGTTTCCGTTAATGGAAAATTAAAAACACTTTATTCAGACAATCCGAAAGACCTAGAAAAGCAGTATATTGAATACAAATATTTAAATGAAAAAGGAACTGTAGCAGATGATAAAAATATGAGTGTTGCAGATTGGTCAGACAAGTGGGTTGAAACATATAAATCTGATAAAGAAAAAGCAACAATAAAAATGTACAAAGATGTAATTAGATTATATATAAAACCTAATATAGGAAATATCCCCTTGAAAAGCCTAAAACAATCGGATGTAGTTACTATGTTAAATGTTTTAGATAAAAAAGGAATTACTAGAAAAAAAGATGTTGCACTTCTAACTATTAAGCAAATTTTAAATAAAGCCGTAGAAAATGATTATATTTATAAAAATGTAGCATTTGGAATAAAAATTAAAAAGCATAAATCGGCAGAAAAGGAGCCCTTGCAACAATCTACTATAGATAAAATACAAATACTTGCTAAAACTAATTCTAATGCGTTTATGATATTGTTTATGATTTATACTGGATTGCGTAGAGAAGAAATTGTTCCATTGCAATACAAAGATATAAATATTTGTGAAAAATACATTCTAATAAATAAAGCAGTGTATTTTGAAAAGAATCAGCCTAATTTAAAAAATACTAAAAATTCCGAACAAAGACAAGTTCCAATTTTTAATATAATTTTTGACACACTAAAAAATATGTTTGACACACATAAAAAAAGTGACTATATCTTTCCTAATCGATTAGGCGAAATGATGTCCGAAACAAGTATTAAGAAAAAACTTGCTAATGTTTTAAACTTATTAAATAAAGATTTAAAAGATGAAGATAAGATAAAATTTACTTTGCATCAATTGCGACACACATATGTATGCATATTACACAAAGCTGGAATAGATATTAAGCAGGCTCAAATTTGGACTGGTCATAAAGATGTAAAAGTTCTTTTAAATATATATACACATTTAGATTCACAGGATAATCAAAATTCTATTGATAAAGTGAATCAATTTTTAGCATAATCTTGACACACTTTTTGACACACTAAATATGTTTAAAATGTTATATATGTTGCATATTTTAATTACAATTTTAAAATAATAAAACCGCTATATCCATTGATATAGCGGTTTTTATTTGGTGGCTTCACCTGGAATCGAACCAGGGACACAGGGATTTTCAGTCCCTTGCTCTACCAACTGAGCTATAAAGCCTTATATGAATAATAGGAAAGATGTTCCCTTTCCTATTATTATTTTTATGGCGACCTGGAACGGGCTCGAACCGTCGACCTCTAGCGTGACAGGCTAGCGTTCTAACCAACTGAACTACCAGGCCGTAAAATAAAAAATATTTAGCATCCTAAACATTTTTTATAAGAAAATGGTGGGCGCAATAGGGCTCGAACCTATGACCTCCTGCTTGTAAGGCAGATGCTCTCCCAGCTGAGCTATGCGCCCATTTCCTTCGACTCGTTTAGTATACTAAATTTAATATTAAATGTCAATACATTTTTGTAATTTTTTTTCATTTTTTTCATTTTTTATTTTTAATTTTAAATTTTAAAATTTGGAATCTCTTTTAAATACTGCAAATTTGCAAGAACATAAACTGTATAGTAAAATTAATTATACTATATTATTTATGTTCTTTGCATTATATATTATGAGATTTTAATTGTTACTTTGTTAGTTCTTCTATTGCTCTTTTTAGTTGTGTATCTTGCTCTGCAGGTACATTTGCAGTATTTTGAAATTCTTCAGGTAGATTAACTTCTATTGTTGGTTCAATTCCAACTTTATTAATCTTATTACGTTTTGGTGTATAGTATTCATTTGTAGTAATTTTTAATCCGCTTCCATCAGACAAAGTATATACAGTTTGAATTACACCCTTTCCATATGTCTTTTTTCCAATTAATGTAGCATTTATATCTTCTTTCAATATTCCTGCTAAAATTTCAGAAGCACTTGCTGAATATTCATTAACCAAAACAACAATAGGAATACTTATTTCTTGATCTTTTTTTGCTTTTGTAATTTCTTCTTCTTCATTTTTATCTTTAGTTATTAATAAAATATCATCTTTAGGTACCATTAAGTCGGCTATTTCTAATGCTTCGTTAACAATTCCACCACCATTATACCTTAAATCTATAATTAAAGATTTGATGTTTTTATTTTTTATTTCATTATATTTTTCCTTAAATTCATTAGCACATCCGCCTTCAAAAGACGATATCTTTATATATCCAATACTGTTTTCTAAAACGTCAGAACTTACATGACTAATTTTAATATTTTCTCTTGTTATATTGAATTCCATTTCTTGATTGTTTCTTAAAATTGTTATTTTTACATCTGTTCCTGCTTTTCCTTTCATTTGCTTTACTGCCTCTGAAAGTTGCTCTCCTTTATAACTTACATCATTTACTTTTGTAATAATATCTCCTGTTAACAATCCCGCCTTATTTGCTGGTGAATTTCCAATTGTTCTTAATACAACAATTGCATTTTTTTCTGTATCATTTGTTGTATATATTCCTATGCCAACATACTCGCCTTGCGTATCTTCTGTAAATTCTTGCATCTCTTCTTTAGTTAGATATTCTGTATATGGATCTCCTAATCCAGCAATGTAGCCTTTAATAGCACTATCTATCATTTTTTCTTCGTTAATTTCTCCAATGTATTTTTTTTCAAGTACATTTTTAAAATTCTTCAATGTTGTTTCTAGCGAAGATGTTTCTGTTTTAGAATTTTTTATATAATAATTCTCATTATTATTCATTATTCTAATTACTCCCACAGATGTTAAGATGAATGTAATAAATGCAGTAACTATAATTGTAACTAGTATTTTCCAAGAACTTTCTGACTTCTTCTTTTCCATTTTTCCCTCCTAGAATATTATATTAT
>ENA-OURV01000748-OURV01000748.1-human-gut-metagenome-genome-assembly--contig:-NODE-748-length-27819-cov-17.442876_pt1 | contig 27819 bp, 25 predicted proteins | sample MGYA00242141_ERZ509072 | MGnify/ENA primary metagenome ERZ509072 (study PRJEB26280, sample SAMEA2338763) | human gut metagenome | biome: human gut; feature: human-associated habitat; material: faeces... | reverse complement strand
ACCATGTTGGCTTCCTTTTCAAAAGCGATTGCAAAGGTAGAGGATTTTTTCGAAACTGCAAACATTTCATCGAAAAAATCCTCTAAAATCTCAATATATTGCTTTTTTCCCGGCCAACAGCGTATTCTTCATTAAAGAAACGATGGTCATCGGCCCTACTCCACCGGGTACGGGAGTAATGTAGGAACACTTGGGAGCCACCTCGTCAAACTTCACGTCGCCGGTAAGCTTGAAACCTGATTTCTTGGATGCATCGGGCACACGAGTGGTACCGACATCGATAACGACCGCTCCTTCTTTCACCATATCGGCCTTGACGAAGTTAGGCTGTCCCATGGCAGCAATCAGGATATCGGCCTCCTGGCATTCTCTGACCAAATCCTTGCTGCGGCTGTGGCATACAGTGACAGTGGCATCGCCCGGCACGGCTTTCTGCATCATCAGCATGGCCATCGGCTTTCCCACGATATTGCTTCGGCCCAAGATGACACATTTCTTTCCGCGCGTATCAATCTGATAACGACGCAGAAGTTCCATGATGCCGTTGGGAGTGGCTGAAATGTAACAAGGAAGTCCGATAGACAAACGTCCCACATTGATGGGATGGAATCCGTCGACATCTTTCCGGTAATCAATGGTCTCTATCACTTTCTGTTCTGAAATGTGGGGAGGCAACGGAAGCTGTACGATGAATCCGTCCACATCGGCATCGGCATTCAATTCACGTACTTTGGCCAAAAGTTCTTCTTCTGTCACATCCGATTCGTAGCGGATCAACGTAGACTTGAATCCGCACACTTCGCAGGCTTTTACCTTTGCCGCTACATAGGTTTCACTCCCTCCATCATGCCCCACTAAGATGGCAGCTAAATGAGGACGCTTGCCTCCTTTTGCCACAATGTCGGCCACTTCGGCAGCGATTTCCTTTTTCACTTGTTCAGAAACTGCTTTTCCGTCGATTAATGTCATAAATACTCCTTTCTAATTTTATGATTTATACAAAAGTAGGAATTTTACGGCAAAGACCTGCTCATTTTTCGGTTTTTATAGCAATTATTACAGCAAGGGAATAAATCTTCGGGCAACAGAAAGTTAGTCGACAAAAAAATATTAACTTTGCCACGTTATTTAAATTATGCAGAGGAGAAGATTCGACATACTGTTCATTGCCATTAGCTTGTGGCTGTCTTTCAGCCTATCCCCCCAAATACATGCTGCCGATACTCACTTTACCGTCGTGATTGATGCCGGACACGGAGGTCATGACCCTGGAGCGGTAGGCAAAAGAGGAAAGGAAAAAAACATCAATCTGAGCGTAGCTCTCAAATTAGGAAAGCTGATCCGACAAAACTGTCCGGACACGCGGGTGGTCTATACCCGAGACAGAGATGTGTTCATCCCGCTGCACACAAGGGCTGAAATCGCCAACGATGCCAAGGCGGATCTTTTCATTTCCATCCACACCAACTCGGTGGCCTCTAAAAACAGAAGCGTCAGCGGCACAGAGACCTATACCCTCGGATTGCACCGTACTCAGGAAAACTTGGAAGTAGCAAAAAAAGAAAATGCGGTAATTCTCATTGAGGATGACTACAAGCAGCGATATGCGGGATTCAACCCGAATTCATCGGAAAGCTACATCATTTTTGAGTTCTTGCAAGACAAGAATATGGCCCAAAGCGTCAGCTTTGCCACTCAAGTGCAACGAGGGTTCCGAAATGCCAACCGCATAGACAAAGGGGTGCACCAAGCCGGCTTTCTGGTCTTGCGTGCCACGTCCATGCCGAGTGTACTGATTGAGCTGGGCTACATTACGAACCCTACTGAAGAAGCTTACCTAATGTCAGACCAAGGCAGCTCTACCCTGGCTAAAAGTATCTACCGTGCCTTTCTGAATTACAAAGCAGGGAAAAAAGGCGTAGCCTCCCAACCAGTGGCTGACACTGACAGTTCGGCCACGCCTGCAGAAGAAGAAATAGTCAGCGTAGAATCTTCCGCACCCATGCCCACCGTACGCGAACAGCGCACTACCAAGCAGAAGTCCGAATCAGCCACCATAACAGGGAAACCGGTATTCAAAATACAGATACTGACTTCCGGCCGCAAACTGCCAGCCAAAAGCAAGCAGTTCAAAGGGCTTACTCCAGTGGACAGTTACGAAGAGAACGGAATCATCAAGTATACTTACGGAGCAGATACAAACTACAACAAGATTCTCCGCCTCAAACGCACCAAGGTGGACAGCAAATTCAAGGATGCCTTCATCATTGCGTTCAAAGACGGACAGAAAATGAACATCAATCAAGCCATACGAGAATTCAAACGAAACAGATAATAAAAAAAGAAAAAGAAAAAAATATGAAGAAAGAAGTAAAAATCGGATTAGCTGGAATCGGCGCATTGTTGATTCTCTTTTTCGGCATCAACTACCTGAAAGGAATCAGTATGTTCAAACCGGAAAGCTACTATTATGTGGATTTTACCGATGTAAACGGACTGGCTCTGTCGAGCCCGGTATTCGCCAATGGTTTCAAGATAGGTATTGTACGCGACCTGCAATACAACTACCAGAAGCCGGGCCATGTGGTGGTAGGAATTGAAGTAGATCAGGACATGCGTATCCCGACCGGAAGTAAGGCGGAACTGGTGACTGAAATGTTAGGAACTGTCAAGATGAACATGCTGCTCAAACATGGAGCTGCCACTTACATGAATCCCGGCGACACCATCGAAGGTACAGCCAACACGGGCATCCTGGGCAAAGCGGAACAGGAACTGCTGCCGAAAGTGGAGCAGATGATGCCGAAACTGGATTCCATCTTGGGCTCCCTAAACCAGCTGTTAGCAGATCCGGCTTTGAAAAACACGTTGCATAATGCAGAAAAGCTGACGGCTTCACTCAATGCCACCAGCACGCAACTGCACAGCCTGATGAGCCGCGACATTCCGCAACTGACCAGCAACGTGACTACCATCACGGAAAACCTGAAAGGAATCAGCGAGAACCTGAAAGGGGTGGACTATGCAGCTACCTTCCAAAAGGTGGACTCTACTTTGCAGAACGTACACATGCTGACCGAAAAGCTGAGCAGCAAGAATAATTCCATCGGACTCCTGTTAAACGACGATGCGCTGTATCAGAACCTGAATGCCACCTCAGCCAATGCAGCTTCTCTCCTGAAAGACTTGCAGGAACACCCGAAACGGTACGTACACTTCTCTCTGTTTGGGAAAAAAGATAAATAAGGAAATCTCATTCCTATCGGCAAGGCAGGAAATCATCGGTTCCAAAGGTGATTTCCTGCCTTCTTATGAAGAAAACCACGACAATCCTTTGGCAAAGAAGCATCAGCCTCACTATATAGAAACAATCTAAATAGAAAGGAATACCCAAAGAAGAAAAGTAAAGAATCTCAAATACATGATTTTCAAAGACAAACCATATCAAACGAAGGGGAATCACGCCAAAAAGGAGAGACACTAACCAATTGATAAGCAAGACATTATAGATTCACAAGTCATTTCTCTTTAACAAGGAATTTAACAAACCTGTAACATCTTATTTATCAACAACTTAATTTATCAAAATAAAAAGCAAGCAAAAAGGCATTTGTTTTTCTGAAATTTCATTACGAAATTTGCAAACGTAGAAGTTTCGCTTTATTAATAACAACGCACGTATGATTGAACATAACCAAGCCGTTGCATTGTGGAACCGGTGTCTGGCATTCATCAAAGACAACGTAAATGCTACGGCTTTTAAAACATGGTTTGAGCCTATCGTACCTTTAAAATATGAGGATACAGAAAAGGCATTGACAATCGGCGTCCCAAGTCCTTTCTTCTATGAATATCTGGAAGAAAAGTACGTGGGATTGCTGCGCGCCGCCATCTATAAAGAAATAGGTGAAGGCACGGAGTTGATGTACTCTATCCTGACCGATAAGACCAACCATATCACAGTCAATATAGAAGGCACAAAACGCTCTTCCGCATTGCCGGAACAGGCTCCTGTGTACAACGGAAACAAGGCACCGAATCCTTTGCAGGCTCCGGCTCCACAGGATTTGGATCCTCATCTGAACCCGAACTATAACTTTGAGAACTTCATTAAAGGAAACAGCAATGAATTCTCTAGGACAGTGGCAGAGACCGTTGCCCAGAACCCGGCACGTACCTTCAACCCCTTGTTTATCTATGGCCCCTCGGGAGTGGGAAAAACCCATCTGATTAACGCCATCGGTACAAGAATCAAGGAATTGTATCCGGAAAAACGAGTACTGTATGTATCCGCTCATCTTTTCCAGGTGCAATACACCGACTCTGTGCGAACCAATCACTTCAATGATTTCATTAGCTTCTACCAGACAATCGACGTGCTGATCATTGATGATATACAGGAATTTGCAGGGGTTACCAAAACGCAAAACACGTTCTTCCATATCTTCAACCACCTTCACCAGAACGGAAAGCAACTGATTCTGACTTCAGACCGTGCGCCCGTCATGCTGCAGGGAATGGAAGACCGTCTGCTCACCCGTTTCAAATGGGGCTTGGTGGCCGAACTGGAGAAACCGGATATCGAACTCCGGAAGAACATCCTGCGCAACAAAATCAAGCGTGACGGACTGGTCATCCCGGAATCGGTTATCAGCTACATTGCAGAGAGCGTGAATGAGAGCGTGCGTGAACTGGAAGGTATCGTCAATTCACTGTTGGCCCAGTCCATCTTGTTCAAACGGGAAATCGATCTTGACTTGGCACAACACATCGTGAGAAAGGCAGTGAAATGCGCCGAGAGCAAACCGATGACCGTAAGCGACATCATCACGAAAGTGTGCGAACATTACAAAATTGATGAAACAGCCATCCACACCAAGACCCGCAAGCGGGAAGTGGTACAGGTGAGACAGGTAGCCATGTATCTGGCGAAGAAACATACCGATACCTCTTCTTCCAAGATTGGCCAGCTGATAGGCAACAAAGACCACGCCACGGTGTTGCATGCCTGCAAGATTGTAAAAGACCAGGTAGATGTAGACAAAGCATTTAAGGCAGAAATCGAAGAAATAGAAACCAGTCTTCGAATGAGATAAAAAAAGAGGTGACTTGAAATTCAAGCCACCTCTTTTTTTACCCATCCTGATACCCTCAATCATCAAATCCTTGCCGTTTCAATACTTTTTTCAAGCCTTCCGACATATATTCATTATCTGATTTCTTGTAACGGATATCCGTGAAAATCTGGGCCAGCGTCTCGGTGTGATTGATTTCCACAAAATGCTTGTTTTCAGGCAAGCTTTCCTTATACGCATAAATATCGTCTATCTCTGCTGGAGTATAGTCATGATACTGTTCCTCATGGATGATGCCCCGAATAGGTAAACGGTCGGGTTGTGCGGGACATTCATCGGGATAGCCTACCGTAATGGTAGCCACCGGAACCACCAGTTTCGGAAGCTTCAGCAAATCGATAATCTGATCAGGATTATAAATGGTAGTTCCCAGATAACAGATACCCAATCCTTTCTCTTCAGCCAGCGTACAGAAGTTCTGTGTCACCAGCAAGGCATCGGTCGCCGCATTCAGGAAAGAAATGAAATTATTATAGCCTGGTTCTGCCTTCCGCTGTTCACACCACTTGCTGAACCGGTTAAAATCGGCACAGAAAGTCAGCACAACCGGAGCCGAAGTAACCATCGGCTGGTTAAAATGAGCAGGAGCCAAGCGCTCCTTCATTTTCGCATCCCTCGTTACAACCACACTATACAACTGCATATTTCCCATGGTGGAGGCCCGAAACGCTTCCTCCAGCAATTCATTCAGCAATTCGGCAGGCACATCTTCCTGCGTATATTTGCGAATGGTCCGTCTGTTCTTTATTGATTCCATATTATATCGGCTTTATATATATGTACAAAGATAATGAAAGCTGAGTGCAGAGGCAAATAGAAAACACAGTTTTCTAATTTGACTTTGCCGAGGCGCATCCTATCTTCTTTAAAGATAGTGAAAGCTGAGTGCAGAGGCCTGGAAACCGACAAAAATCCCTGTACTTTTCCGAATGATAAAAAACAACCATAACTTCACCAAGTTTTCTAAAATGGAAAACTTTTCAACAAGACAAAATCCATATATATTTAATTATCAATAAAATAAAGAATAAAAACAGAAAACCACTCACCTTGTTAATAACTTCTTCTCTTTTTATTTTGTGAATTAAAAAAACATCTTTAGCTTTGCAAACGTTTGTTGGAAATAAAACGAGCTTCTACATATTACACTGACTTTTATTGAAAACAAATCATATACAAATAACCGTGGAAAAGAAAACGTACAGCTACGATGAAGCGTTCAATGCTTCGTTGGAGTATTTCAATGGAGACGAACTGGCGGCCCGCGTTTGGGTAAACAAATACGCCGTGAAGGACTCTTTTGGAAACATCTATGAAAAATCTCCAGTGGATATGCATTGGCGAATCGCCAATGAGGTGGCCCGTATCGAGGCAAAATATCCGAATGCACTCAGTTCTCAGGAACTTTTTGATTTGATGGACCATTTCAAGTACATCATACCGCAAGGTAGTCCGATGACTGGAATTGGAAACAACTATCAGATTGCCTCACTGTCCAACTGCTTTGTGATTGGACTTGACGGAAATGCCGACTCTTACGGAGCCATTATCCGTATCGACGAAGAACAGGTACAACTGATGAAACGCCGTGGAGGTGTGGGACACGACTTGTCGCACATCCGCCCGAAAGGTTCTCCTGTGAAGAACTCTGCCCTGACCTCTACCGGACTCGTTCCGTTCATGGAGCGCTATTCTAACTCAACCCGTGAGGTGGCTCAAGACGGACGCCGCGGAGCACTGATGCTGACCGTGTCCATTAAGCATCCGGATTCAGAAGCATTCATCGACGCCAAGATGACGGAAGGCAAAGTGACGGGAGCCAACGTATCTGTCAAACTGGACGATGCCTTCATGCAGGCTGCTGTAGAAGGAAAGCCTTATATACAGCAGTACCCGATTGATTCACCCAACCCGATGGTTTCCAAAGAAATCGATGCTTCTACCTTGTGGAAGAAGATTGTACACAATGCTTGGAAATCGGCAGAACCGGGCGTATTGTTCTGGGATACCATTATCCGTGAGTCTGTGCCCGACTGCTATGCCGATTTAGGTTTCCGTACGGTTTCTACCAATCCATGCGGTGAAATTCCATTGTGTCCGTACGACTCCTGCCGTCTGCTGGCCATCAACCTGTATTCATACGTAGTCAATCCGTTTACTCCGGAAGCTTACTTCGACTTCGACCTGTTCAAGAAACATGTGGCACTGGCACAGCGCATCATGGACGACATCATCGACCTGGAGCTGGAAAAGATTGAACGCATCTTTGAAAAGATTGATTCTGACCCGGAAAGCATGGAAGTAAAAGGCACCGAACGTCACCTGTGGGAAAAGATTTACCACAAGTCAGGTTTGGGACGCCGTACCGGTGTAGGTATCACTGCAGAAGGCGATATGCTGGCTGCCATGGGATTGCGCTACGGCACAGAAGAAGCTACCGATTTCTCTGAAAAAGTACATAAGACCATCGCGCTCGAAGCCTACCGCTCCTCTGTGAACATGGCCAAGGAACGTGGCGCTTTCGAAATCTACGATGCAGAACGTGAAAAGAACAACCCGTTCATCAACCGTCTGAAAGAGGCTGACCCTGAATTGTACGAAGAAATGAAGAAGTATGGCCGACGCAACATCGCCTGCCTGACTATCGCACCGACCGGTACCACCAGCTTGATGACACAGACAACTTCTGGTATCGAACCGGTATTCATGCCGGTGTACAAACGCCGCCGGAAAGTCAATCCGAATGACACCAACGTACATGTAGATTTTGTGGATGAAACAGGAGACGCTTTCGAAGAATACATCGTATTCCACCACAAGTTCCTGACTTGGATGAAGGTAAACGGTTACGATCCAGCCAAGCGTTACACGCAGGAAGAAATTGACGAACTGGTGGCCAAATCACCTTATTACAAAGCAACTTCCAACGATGTAGACTGGCTGATGAAAGTCAAGATGCAGGGCCGTATCCAGAAATGGGTAGACCACTCTATCAGTGTTACCATCAACCTGCCGAATAACGTAAGCGAAGACCTCGTCAACCAGCTTTACGTAGAAGCATGGCGTTCTGGTTGCAAAGGCTGTACTGTATACCGTGACGGTTCTCGTGCCGGCGTACTGCTCTCTACCAAGAAGAAAGACAAGAAAGAAGAGGAAGAATGCCGCTGCAAACCGCCCCAGGTAGTGGAAGTCCGCCCGAAAGTGCTGGAAGCCGATGTGGTACGTTTCCAAAACAACAAGGAAAAATGGGTGGCTTTTGTCGGCCTGCTCGACGGAAGACCTTACGAAATCTTTACTGGTCTGCAGGATGACGAAGAAGGCATCGTACTGCCGAAGTCAGTCACTTCCGGACGTATCATCAAGAGCTACGACGAAGACGGAACCAAGCACTACGACTTCCAGTTTGAAAACAAGCGCGGTTACAAGATGACCATCGAAGGACTTTCTGAAAAGTTCAACAAGGAATACTGGAACTACGCCAAGCTGATTTCAGGAGTGCTCCGCTGGAGAATGCCGATTGAACAGGTCATCAAGCTGGTAAGCTCCCTGCAGCTGGATAGCGAAAGCATCAACACCTGGAAGAACGGTGTGGAAAGAGCCTTGAAGAAATACGTACAAGACGGAACAGAAGCCAAAGGCGTGAAATGTCCGAACTGCGGTCATGAAACGCTGGTATATCAGGAAGGCTGTCTGATCTGCAAGACCTGTGGTTCTTCACGCTGCGGATAAACTCTTACATACGAGTGACTTTACTCATTTATTTTCAGGCATGAATCAGGCAGAAGGCTATACCGCAGCCACGCCCGATTCATGCCTCTCTTCTATCTCCTTCCCTATGAAACAATCTGACATGTACATTTGCCTGAACGGGCTGAAGCTATATGCGTTCCATGGTGTGCTGCCACAGGAAAACAAGATCGGTGCCGAGTACACTCTCAACCTGCGGTTGAAAACAGACTTCAGCCGCGCGTCGCAGACCGACGACCTGCAATACACCCTCAACTATGCCGAGGTATTTCAGGCCGTAAAAGAAGAAATGCAGCAGCCTTCCCAGCTGTTGGAACACGTCATCCAACGCATTGCCGAACGGCTGTTCCGCGACTTTCCTACCCTCACGGAAGTCAAGATTGCCCTGTTCAAACAAAACCCTCCCATGGGAGCAGACTGCGAGAAAACCGGAGTGGAATCAACTTATACCAAAAACTAACGCGATATGAAAAAACTTGTGATTTTTGATTTGGACGGAACTTTACTAAACACCATTGCCGACCTGGCCGCAGCCACCAATTATGCCCTGACCCAGTTCGGCTATCCTACCCACTCGACGGACGCCTACCGTTTCTTTGTGGGCAACGGCATCAACAAACTTTTTGAACGGGCACTTCCTGAAGCAGACCGAACTCCGGAAAACGTCCTGCGTATCCGGTCGAAGTTCGTACCTTACTACAACGTACACAATGCAGATTTAAGCCGCCCTTATCCCGGCATTGAAGACCTGCTCAATCTGTTGCAACAACATCACATCCAGATAGCAGTCGCATCCAACAAATACCAGGAAGCCACCGCCAAGCTCATCGGGCAATATTTTCCGGCCATCCGTTTCACTGCAGTTTTCGGGCAGCGGGAAAACGTACCGACCAAACCTGACCCACAAGTCGTAAACGAGATTATCCAGCTGGCAGGAGTCAGCAAGGAAGAAGTAGTGTATATCGGCGACTCCGGAGTCGACATGCAGACGGGCCTCAACGCAGGCGTCACCACCATCGGCGTATGCTGGGGATTCCGCCCCAAGAGTGAACTGCAGGAATTCCACCCAGACCTGCTGGCGGAAAAGCCGGAAGACATCAGTCGTTTCCTGCAACTATAACAGATTTCCAGACGGCGAGCATCTTCACAAGGAGCGCGCCATACACCCTAAAAAAAAAACGCCTTTGCGTTCTTCCCCAAACGCCCTTACGTTTTACTTCAAACGCAAGTACATTTCAGGTAAAACGCAAAGGCGTTTTATATTAAACGCAAGGACGTTTCAGTCCAAACGCTTCGTCGTTTTCCGAGAAGAGAAAATTCACGACTTTGAGAGCCGTTTCAGTGCCAGATGATGTCCTGCCTGGGCAGCTTTCTTATACCAGAACATGGCCAGATGCAGGTCGGGAGCACCAGTCCAACCTTCTTCGTATCCTTGTCCAATCCGATAAAAGGCATAAGGGTCGGACGAATGGCGATAAGCCTCGAAAGCCCGCGGCAACGAAACCGGCAACTGACCGCATCCCTTACGGTACAAATCGCCCAGATTGACCGAAGCATAGGTCATATCGCCCTGCCGTACTGCTTCCTTGAACCAGAATTCAGCTTCATAGCCATCGGAATTTACGCCGACTCCTTCCTGATACAAGGTACCGATGTCGTTCAGCACCACTCCATCCACGCGAGTTCCTTCCCGGTATTCCTTTCCCAGTTCCAGCAACATGTCCACATCTTCCTGCGAAAAGCTTTCCCAGGCCTCCGTGCCGTCTGACTGCCAGGACTTGACACGGCCGATTGACACATGCTGAGGTACATCCACCTCCACATCCATGGCATACGCCAGGCTGTCGGCCATGAACTCCTCGCGGGTAGCCTCCGAAAGCCAGCCCTTTCGCAACAGATACTGAATATAGCCATAAATACGCGAAGTGGAAGAATGAAGGTTCACCCCATATTGCTTCAACTGCTCCAACGAGACATAACAAATCCCTTCTTTCGGCAGTTCCAGATAGCAACGGGGGATGACCGAGAGCACCACCTTCAGGGAAGCAATTTCCTCCCCGATACAATCTTCTATCCACTGCGTTCCCAGACGTTCGTACACAGAATAAGACATTCCATCCTCTCCCGATACCAGTTTCGGGCTATGTCCGTTCAGATACAACCCCAATGTATCAATCAGATAAGGAAAGAACTTGTAATCATCATAAGAAGCCAATCCGTCCATAGCCACCAACACCCGTCCCTTCTCGTCATCTGAAATGGCAAATGAAGTGGTAGAATATTCCGGACGATGAAAATAATACAGATTTTTTCCCTGATACGTGCCCTGAAGTGTCACCTTGATCGGCACCTCCAATTTGCGGATGAGTTCCTTCATACGAAAAGAACCCGACGCGTTCAGTTGAAAAGAAATTCGCATAGTCAGCCTTTCTGTTAAAAAAATTCCTTCGTTCTTATCTCGCCACTGCCGATGCACAGGCGAGCATCCTTGTCATAAATCACCCCGAACTGTCCAGGGGCTATCCCCTGTATCGGCTCCCTGCTGGACACCTGCAATCCGTTATCCGAGAAACGGATTATTCCAGTCTGAAAGGTATCCGTGTGGCGTATCTTGAAACAAATTTCAGTTTCCGGTTCTTTCCAAGGATTCAATGTAATGAAATGGAAGTCCTTCAGGTAAAAGGAATAGCCAAACTGCTTTTCTGTATCATAACCATGCGACACATAGATAATGTTTTCTTCTACGTTCTTGCCTACCACGAACCATGGTCCACCTCCAAGGCCCAGCCCCTTTCGCTGGCCGATGGTATGGAACCAGTATCCGCGATGCTGCCCGATGATTCTCCCGGTCTCCAGTTCTACGACCGATCCCGGCCGTTCGCCCAGAAAACGACGGATGAAATCACTGTAGTTTATCTTTCCCAGGAAACAGATACCCTGACTGTCCTTCCGTCTGGCGCTGGGCAAAGAAGCTTCGAGGGCTAATGCCCGTACTTCTTCTTTCCGCAAGTCACCCAACGGGAACATCAGCCGGGACACCTGCAGATAATCAATCTGTGCCAGGAAGTCCGTCTGGTCCTTCACCGGGTCTTTGGCTGTTGCCAGCCACGTATGTCCATCTTCCACAAGTGTAGAAGCATAATGTCCTGTAGCTATCTTATCATAGTCATGTCCGGCCTTTTGGTCAAAACAACCGAACTTGATCAGTTTATTGCACATCACATCCGGATTGGGAGTGAGTCCACGTCGTACCTTGTCTATCGTGTAGGCCACTACATTCTCCCAATATTCCTTCTGCAAATCGACGATATGAAACGGCAGTCCATACTTACGGGCAGTGGCAGAAGCCAGTTCTATATCCTCTTCTGCCGTACACGTCAGTTCCTCATCCGTATCCATCCCAATCTTTATGTAAAACAAGTCAGGTTTGTATCCTTGCTCACACAACAGATGTACCGCTACCGCGCTGTCCACTCCTCCCGAAATCAATGCTGCTATTTTCATGTCTGTTCTTTTTTGGCGGCAAATATACCACTCACCATCCAAATGCCCAATACCCTTTTCAAGGTATATCTCACTTCAAAGCCTGGAACTGTTCAATGAGAGACGTAATGTTTGCCGTAAACAAACGGGCCGAAATAGCCAGCAAGATGATGCCGAAAAATTTACGAATCACATAGATTCCACCTTTTCCCAGCATCCGTTCGATGCGGTCGGTCAGTTTCAACACAATATAGACCCATACCATATTCAATATCAGCGCCAGTACAATGTTAATTGGCGCATATTCCGCCCGCAACGACAGCAGAGTGGTAAATGCACCCGCACCTGCCAGCAAAGGGAACACCAGAGGCACCAGCGTGGCCTCTTTGATAGGGCCTGTATTCTTGAAAATCTCGATATCCAGAATCATTTCCAGCGACATCAAAAAGATGACAAACGCACCTGCCACCGCAAACGAAGCGATGTCTACCTGAAACAAGCGCAGCATCATATCGCCGGCATAGAAAAATCCCAATAGAAGGACAAAAGCGATAAGGGTAGCCTTCGGCGCATTCACCGGCCTTCCTTTTTGCTTCAAATCCAATATAATAGGGATAGAACCAATAATGTCAATCACGGCAAAAAGAACGATGAAGGCGCTCAAAAACTGTTGAAAATTAAATCCAATCATTGTTATATTCCAATTACTTTTGCAAAGTTATCATTTTTTCATACACTTGCAAGAATCCACAAACATTATCAGACCGTAAGAAAGGATAAAAAAGATAAAACCTATCAGAAAGGAACTGCTACAGTACAGAAATATACTTAACTTTGTATGTTAAAAGATAACTTAATAAAGTTAACGAGAGATGGAATTGACAATGTACGATAAGCTTTTACAGCTCCCTCTGTTTCAAGGAATGTCGAAATTCGACTTCACCGACATTCTGGAAAAAGTAAAAATTCACTTCAATAAATATGAACCTGGAAGCTGCGTGGTAAAACAGGATAGTCCGTGCGACCAACTTATTTTCGTCCTCGACGGAGATGTACAGATAGAATCCAACGACCCGTCCCACAAATATACCTTGTGGGAAAATTTTAAAAGTCCGAACGTCATTGAGCCCTACTCCCTGTTTGGTATGCGTACGTATTACACGGCCTCCTATACGGCACTGACCGAAGTCAACACGCTTCACATTGAGAAATCTTATATCCTCAACGAGTTGTGCCGCTACGAAGTGTTCAACCTGAACTACCTGAACATGCTGAGCAACCGGGGACAAGTAATCTATAACAAGCTGTGGAATGCCCATATCGGGAAGACACGCGATAAAATCATCAACTTCCTTTTGCTGCGCTGCATGACACCCTACGGCCCCAAGAAACTGTCTATCCGTATGGAAGACCTGGCCCGGCTCATCGACGACACGCGCATCAACGTATCAAACGTGCTGAACGACTTGCAGAAACGGGGCCTCATCCAACTGGGACGACGTACGTTCAGCATTCCTGAACTGAGAGATGTGGTTCAACTTTTGAACCAAAAAGAATAAATCTAACTTTTTACTGAAAACTTATGAACAATCCATTTTTACAACCCTATCATACGCTGCATCACACCACTCCCTTCCCACAAATACGGATAGAAGATTATGAACCGGCCATCCGGGAAGGCATGCGACAGGAAGACGAAGAGATTCAGCAAATCACCGGCAATCCGGAACAACCGACCTTCCAGAACACGATTCTGGCACTGGAACACGCCGGAAAGACGCTCGACCGGGTAACTACCGTGTTGTTCAACCTGCTGAGTGCGGAGACCTGTGACGAACTGGAGGCCGTGGCCGAAAAGATGACGCCTGAACTTTCGGCACACGCTAACAACATCAGCCTCAACGAAGCTTTGTTTGCTCGCGTAAAAGCAGTGTACGACCAAAGAGAAAACCTTTCACTGACCCCGGAAGAACGCCAGCTGCTGGAAAAATCGTACGACGGATTCGTCCGTAACGGAGCGAATCTTTCGGAAGAAGACAAGGCTACCTTCCGCAAACTGAGCATGGAACTGAGCAGCCTGACCCTGAAGTTCTCACAGAACCATCTGAAAGAAACAAACAGTTTCGAACTGGTGCTGACACAGGAAGACGACCTGGCCGGACTGCCGGAAAGTGCTGTGGAAGCTGCTGCCCATACCGCTCACGAAAAAGGGAAAGACGGATGCTGGATCATCACCTTGCAGGCTCCCAGCTACGTGCCTTTCATGAAATACAGCGACAGAAGAGACCTGCGTAAACAGCTGTACATGGCCTACAACACCCAGTGCTGTCACGACAACGAATTCAACAACCTCGACATCGTAAAACGGTTGGTCAACCTGCGCATGGAACTGGCCCAGCTGTTGGGTTTCTCCAATTATGCGGAATATGTACTGAAAAAACGTATGGCCGAAAACAGCGAACATGTCTACAAACTGTTGAACGATTTGCTGGATGCCTATACACCAGTGGCCCAAAAGGAAGTAGAAGAAATCCGCACGCTGGCCCGCGAACTGGAAGGAAACGACTTTGAACTGATGCCATGGGATTTCTCCTATTATGCCGAGAAACTGAAAAACCGGAAATTCAGTCTGGACGAAGAAGCCCTCCGCCCCTATTTTGAACTGAGCCGCGTAAAAGCCGGCGTATTCGGACTGGCCACCCGCCTCTACGGCATCACCTTCAAGGAAAATAAAGAAATACCAGTCTACCATCCCGATGTACAAGCCTACGAAGTGTTCGACCGCGACGGAAGCTTCCTGGCCGTGCTCTATACCGACTTCCATCCGCGAGAAGGCAAGCGTTCGGGTGCCTGGATGACCAGCTACAAGGAACAATGGATAGACGACGACGGCACCAACAGTCGCCCGCACGTCTCCGTGACCATGAATTTCACCAAGCCCACGAAAGACAAACCGGCCTTGCTGACTTTCTCGGAAGTCAACACCTTCCTGCACGAATTCGGCCATGCCTTGCACGGTATGTTTGCCAATACGCGCTTCCAAAGCATGAGCGGCACGAACGTATATTGGGATTTTGTGGAACTTCCTTCACAAATCATGGAAAACTTTGCCATAGAAAAAGAATTTTTAAATACATTCGCATGTCACTACCAGACAGGAGAGCCCATTCCGGCAGAACTGGTCCAGCGCATTGTAGACGCCTCGAACTTCAACGTGGCCTACGCTTGCTTGCGCCAAGTCAGCTTCGGACTGCTCGACATGGCCTGGTATACCCGCCAGACTCCGTTTGAAGGAGATGTGAAAGCATACGAAAAAGCGTCCTGGCAACGCACCCAACTGCTGCCACAGCTGGACGACACTTGCATGAGCGTACAGTTCGGTCACATCATGTCGGGAGGTTACTCTGCCGGATACTACAGCTACAAATGGGCGGAAGTGCTGGATGCCGATGCGTTTTCCGTATTCAAGGAAAAAGGCATCTTCAATCCGGAAACGGCACGCTCCTTCCGCGAAAATATTCTGTCGAAAGGGGGTACCGAACACCCGATGACGCTCTACAAGCGTTTCCGCGGACAGGAACCGACCATCGACGCATTGTTAAAAAGAAATGGAATAAAATGAACATACAAATGAAAACATTCAGAATCTCCTGGTTCTTTACGTTACTCCTATTACTGGCAGGATGTAACCAGAAAGACGATGTTTATGAAATTTTCGCGAGTGGACAGACATGGCACTGGAGCGGCTCTTACAACACCAGTGACTGGAAAAGCGACAACAACAATTACACTCCCACGTTGACACGGGATGAACTGGCCAGAATCAATGATGACCAAGACAAATACACCATCATTTTCAAAGAAGACGGTACGGTGGAAGGAAAAGGAGGCAGTTTCACCTTTACCGGCACATGGAGTGCCAACGGAGATGACCAGAGCTTCTCCATCCAGTTGAAGCCTAACGGAAACCGCAGCGGACTGGACAAGACTTTTTATGACGAAATAAGCAGTGCAAAATTCTATCGGGGTAGTTCACGGCTCATCAAGCTGTTCAACCTCGACAAGAATCATTATATTCAATTTTATCCCAAAGGATTTAACGATTAGGCTATAGCATTATGGAACCATCAGAACATAAACAGGAAATACTGGACAAACGCTATATGCGTATGGCACTCATCTGGGCCGAGAACTCCTATTGCAAGCGGCGTCAGGTGGGGGCATTGATTGTCAAGGACAAGATGATTATCTCAGACGGATACAACGGCACACCGGCTGGATTTGAAAATGTGTGTGAAGACGAAAACGGAGTGACTCGTCCTTACGTGCTCCATGCCGAGGCCAACGCCATCACTAAGATTGCCCGTTCCAGCAACAGCAGCGAGGGAGCCACCATGTATGTCACTGCCTCCCCGTGCATCGAATGTGCCAAACTGATTATTCAGGCCGGCATCAAGCGGGTGGTCTATGCCGAAAAATACCGTCTGGAAGACGGACTGGACTTATTGAAACGAGCCCATATTGAAGTTGTATACCTTAACCCAAATGAATAAAAATTATGAAAAATAACCGAACACGCCTCATTCCGTTTCTGCTGGCCATTGCCCTGATTGCAGGCATCGCCATCGGTACATTCTATGCCAATCATTTTTCCGGCAACAAACTGGGCATCATCAATACGTCTTCCAATAAACTGAATGCCTTGCTACGCATCATTGACGACCAGTATGTAGATACGGTCAACATTAGCGACCTGGTGGAAGAAGCCATGCCGCAGATTCTTTCCGAACTCGACCCGCATTCTTCCTATATCCCAGCCAAGGATCTCGAGGCCGTCACGGCCGACCTGAAAGGCAGCTTCAGCGGCATCGGTATCCAGTTCACCATTCAGGACGATACAATTCACGTGAACAACGTCATTCAGGGAGGTCCTTCTGAAAAAGTAGGCCTGATGGCGGGCGACCGTATCGTAGAAGTTGATGACTCTGCCTTCGTAGGAAAAATCGTAACCAATGAAGAAGCCATGAAACGGCTGAAAGGCGAAAAAGGCAGCAAGGTCAAACTCGGGGTATACCGCCCGGGCGAAAAGGAATTGCTGCACTTCACGGTAGTACGTGGCAACATTCCTGTCAAGAGCATCGATGCGGCCTACATGATTAACGAAAAAGTAGGCTATGTCAAGGTTAATAAATTCGGAGAAACCACTTATCCGGAATTATTGATAGCCTTGGCCAAACTGAACCAGAAGAACTGCGAAGGATTGATTATCGACCTTCGTGGAAACACGGGAGGCTACATGGCGGCAGCTATCCAGATGGTCAACGAGTTCCTTCCCAACAACCGACTGATTGTCTATACTCAGGGTCGCAAATCCCCACGCGAAGACTACAACTCCAACGGTACAGGCAGCAACCAGAAAATGCCGCTCGTGGTATTGGTGGACGAAGGCTCGGCTTCTGCCAGCGAAATCTTCGCCGGAGCCATTCAAGATAACGACCGCGGTACCATCGTCGGACGACGTTCATTCGGAAAAGGACTGGTACAGCAACCTATTGAATTCAGCGACGGCTCTGCCATCCGTCTGACCATCGCCCGTTACTATACGCCATCGGGACGTTGCATCCAGAAGCCCTACGAAAAAGGGAAAGAATCGGAATATGAACTGGATTTGCTCACCCGCTACGAACACGGAGAGTTCTTCTCGGCCGACAGCATCAAACAGAACGAAACCGAAGTCTACCACACACGTCTGGGACGTCCGGTGTATGGAGGTGGCGGTATCATGCCTGATATCTTCGTGCCACAGGACACCACCGGCATGACGTCTTATTTCCGCATGGCAGCCAACCGTGGACTGATTATCCGCTATACTTTCGAATATACCGATCAGAACCGGAGCACATTACAGCAATATGACATACCGGAAAAGATGGAGGAATACTTGAAAAAGCAGAACCTGCTGAACAAATTTGCGGCATGGGCAGAAAAGAAAGGATTGAAACGCCGCAACAACCTAATGGCCAAATCACGCCGGCTGTTTGAAATGAGCCTTTACGGAAACATTATCTACAACATGCTGGGCATGGAAGCGTATGTGGAATACCTGAATGAAACCGATAAAACGGTTTTGAAAGCGGTGGAAATCTTAGAAAAGGGAGAATCTTTCCCAAAGGCTCCTGAGGTACAGGCCTCCAACGAGAAAAAGAAATAGGATCTAATGGACAAAAAAGAAATACGCAAACTAATTGCACAAGAGAAGCGGAAATACTCCGCTTCTCAAAAAACGGAATGGTCTTCCAGCTTGTTCCAGAAGCTGGAAGACCATCCTTTGTTTTTACAGGCGAAAACCATCCTGTTGTATCATTCTTTGCCCGATGAAGTACAGACTCACGCATTTATCGAGCGCTGGTATCCGCACAAACGCATCGTGTTGCCTCTGGTGAAAGGAGAAGAACTCGAACTACGGTATTACGAAGGAAAAGACTCATTGCAAACCGGCTCATTCGGCATTGAGGAACCTACCGGAAGACAGGTAGAAAATTGGGATGAAATCGAACTGAGCATCGTTCCCGGTGTCGCCTTCGACCGGACCGGCAATCGATTGGGACGCGGAAAAGGATACTATGACCGCACCCTGGCTCGCCTGCATTCTTATAATATAGGTGTGTGCTTTCACTTCCAGCTTTGCCCGCACATCCCGACAGAGCCTACAGACCGCTCCATGCACGAAGTCTGGACCGAGCAAGGCTGTGTGTTCAATGGAACACAATGTTCACGATGACTTGTGAACCTACCTGTGCATTCAGGTTACGAATCAACATCTCCCGCCCCATCATCAGCTCCTGCCGGATGACCGACGAAGACAGACTGACATGAAGCACCTGGTTCTTGATGAAAAGATTCGTGGTGTAACGGGTGATGACCGGTCCCACCACATCTTTCCAGGCATCCACCAGACGGTATTCGTTCAAGGGCGTCTCCAGCCCCTGCTGGCGGAGGAACTGCCGGAGTACATCTCCTATCTGTTCCGTATTATTCCGCTTCATACCCTTCCTTTCGTTCGGAAACTTCTCCGTTTTCCACTTCAAACAGTTTATAGTCTCCCTCAATCTTTTTCAGGATACGATCCAGATGGTCACGATTAGTATCCGTAATGAAAATCTGTCCGAAATTGTCGCCGGCCACTAGCTTCACAATTTGTTCCACTCGAAGAGCATCCAGCTTGTCGAAGATGTCGTCCAGCAGAATCAACGGTGTGGTACCACTTCCCGTACGTTTCAAGAACTCGAACTGGGCCAGCTTGAGGGCAATCAGATACGTTTTGTTCTGCCCTTGCGAGCCTTCCCGCTTCATGGGGAACTCTCCCAACTGCATAATCAGGTCGTCTTTGTGGATACCTTTCAGAGAAAAACCCATCACCCGGTCCCGCTGACGGTTTTCACGCAGCAGCGTCAGCAAGTCTCCCTCCGCCGCATGCGACTGATACGACAGTTTCACCTGCTCCCGGTTCTGGGAAATATAAGCATAATACGACTGGAAAATCGGAATAAACTCCTCGATAAACTGGCGACGCTTGCGAAACACCACTTCCCCCGTAGAAGCCATCATTTCCTCCCACACGTTCATCAGCTCCTCATCGGGTTCCAGTTCCGCCTTGAGCAAGGTATTCCGTTGCAGCAGCGCCTTGTTGTAGCGAATCAACGCATCCAGATATTCCCGGTCGAACTGCGAAATCACCACGTCCATAAAACGTCTGCGCTCTTCGCTTCCTCCCGCAATGAGCAGCGTGTCGGCCGGAGAGACCATCACCAGTGGAATCAGTCCGATGTGATCCGACAAACGGGTATATTCCTTCTTGTTCCGCTTGAACTGTTTCTTCTGCCGGCGTTTCAATCCGCAATACACTTCCTCCGGATCACCTCCATCCGTTTCATAGAATCCCTGCAGCACGAAAAAGTCCTGTCCGTGCCGGATATTCTGTGAATCAATGGGATTGGTCGCACTCTTGCAGAAAGAAAGATAATACACGGCATCCATCAGGTTGGTTTTCCCCATCCCGTTCTTTCCGATAATGCAGTTCATCTTCCGCGAAAAACTCAACTCCGCCTGTTCCAGATTCTTATAATTTACAATTGAAATGCGTTTAAGCCACATAAAACTCTTGTTATTTAGGATACAAATTTAACAATAAAAGCAAGACACATTAAAAAAACTGCCCGCAAATTTCATTTATAAGCATAAATAAACTACTTTTGCTGTCCGAATAAGTGGATTTTGAAAATAATAAAAAACAAATATCAAATGACTGAACAAAAACACACTCATGACCCATTGAATGTAGACGAAGCGCTCAGCACTTCCGAAGCATTTCTTCTCAAAAACAAGAATCTACTGTTAGGCGTAGTAATCGCCCTGGTTGTCATTGTCGGAGGTTACCTCGGATACAAACATTTCATTTCTGAGCCAAAAGAACAGAAGGCATCGGAAGCCATCTTCAAAGGAGAACAGTACTTTGGAGACGACAACTTTGAAATCGCCCTGAAAGGCGACAGCCTAGGTTATGCAGGTTTCATCAAACTGGCAGACCAGTTCAGCGGTACAGATGCCGGCAACCTGGCTAACGCATACGCCGGACTTTGCTATGCACAGTTGGGCAAATACGAAGACGCTATCAAATACTTGGACAAATTCAGCGGAAACGACCTGCTGGTAGCACCAGCCGTAATGGGAGCACTGGGAAACTGCTATGCACAGGTAGGACAGCTTGACAAGGCCGTAGCTACATTGCTGAAAGCTGCCGAACATGCCAACAGCATGACTTTAAGCCCGATTTACTTGATTCAGGCCGGACAGATTCTGGAAAAGCAAGGCAAGAATGCAGAAGCCGTAGACGCTTACAAGCAGGTGAAGAACAAATACGGTAATTCTTACCAGGCTATGGATATCGACAAGTACATCGAACGTGCTTCTCTGAAATAATTTCGACGAACATACTTCTATTATTATAAAAGAGTATCATCATTCAGGCCGGACCGAAAAACTCACAAGCATCTGCGGATGTACTCCAGTTTTTCGGTCCGGTTCATTTTTTTATGTATAACCCTTAACACACAACGAATATGGCAACAGCTTATCACAATCTTTCTGATTACGATTTTAATTCCGTACCCGACGCTTCACAAATGCGTTTCGGAATTGTAGTGTCTGAATGGAATCACAATATCACAGGTGCCCTGCTCGACGGCGCGGTCCGCACACTGAAAAAACACGGAGCCAAAGACGAAAACATCCTGGTTTATCCGGTGCCAGGCAGTTTTGAACTGACTTTCGGTTCTGCACAACTTATCAAAAGTGGAAAGGTAGATGCAGTCATCGCATTAGGCTGTGTGGTTCGTGGAGATACTCCCCATTTTGACTATGTATGCGCCGGTGCCACACAAGGCATTACTGAACTGAACGCAACCACCGACACCCCAGTGATTTACGGTCTGATTACCACCAACAACATGCAACAGGCAGAAGATCGCGCGGGCGGCAAATTGGGAAATAAAGGTGACGAATGTGCAGTGACAGCGATAAAAATGATTGATTTTGTTTGCAAGTTAAAAAAATAATCGTACCTTTGCAACGCAATTGAGAAAAGCACTAATCTTAGTTGCGGACGGGCAAATACCAGAGTGGCCAAATGGGGCAGACTGTAAATCTGCTGGCTTACGCCTTCGGTGGTTCGAATCCATCTTTGCCCACCAAATTTGCGGAAGTAGCTCAGTTGATAGAGCATTAGCCTTCCAAGCTGAGGGTCGCGGGTTTGAGTCCCGTCTTCCGCTCTTTTTTGAAATTCTTCTATCGGGCAAATACCAGAGTGGCCAAATGGGGCAGACTGTAAATCTGCTGGCTTACGCCTTCGGTGGTTCGAATCCATCTTTGCCCACCAAATTTGCGGAAGTAGCTCAGTTGATAGAGCATTAGCCTTCCAAGCTGAGGGTCGCGGGTTTGAGTCCCGTCTTCCGCTCATCAAAAAAGCCTGTCTAACGACAGGCTTTTTTATTATATGTTCATTTCCTAAAAGGAGGCTTCACTACTTGTGCTTTCAATTTCCGGCCACGGTTGTCCAAGTAAATCTCCGTACCGGGCTTCGCATAGTCTATTTTGACATACCCCATCCCGACGCCGATTTTCCGCGTAGGCGACATGGTACCCGACGTCACGTGTCCGATTGTTTCTCCCGCCTCGTTCAGCAAGGCATATCCATGACGCGGAATCCCCCGGTCAATCATCTCAAAGCCCACCAGTTTCCGGCTCACCCCTTCGGCTTTCTGCTTTTCCAGTGCCGCACGGTTGGTAAAGTTCTTTCCTTCCACGAACTTGGTAATCCATCCCAACCCGGCTTCCAGCGGAGAAGTCTCGTCGGTAATGTCATTTCCATACAGACAGAAGCCCATTTCCAAACGCAACGTATCACGGGCACCCAGTCCGATAGGCTTGATGCCAAATTCTTTTCCGGCTTCAAAAATAGCATCCCAGATTTTCAGTGCCACTTCCGGATAGAAATACAGCTCGAAGCCCCCGGCTCCCGTATATCCCGTATTGGAAATAATCACATTCGGAACCCCGGCAAATTCTCCCACCTTGAATGTGTAATAAGGAATCGATTTCAGATCCACCGGAGTCAGTTTCTGGAGTGTATCACAAGCCTTCGGCCCTTGTACAGCCAGCTGTGCCATACGGTCGGATGCATTTTCCAGCTCCGCCCCCACCCGGTTGTGTTCCACACACCAGTTCCAGTCTTTCTCAATATTGGCCGCATTGACCACCAGCATGTATTTTTCGGGCTCGTATGCATACACCAGCAAATCGTCTACAATTCCTCCTGTCTCGTTCGGGAAACACGTGTACTGCACTTTTCCCGGAGTGAGTACAGCTGCATTATTGGATGTCACCTCTTGAATAAAATCCAGCGCATGAGGACCTTTCACCCAGAATTCTCCCATGTGCGACACATCGAAGACCCCCACCGCATGGCAGACCGTCAAGTGTTCATCAATGATTCCGGAATATTCAATCGGCATGTTGTAACCTGCAAATTCATGCATCTTGGCACCGAGTGCAATGTGCTTCTCGGTAAATGGAGTTGTTTTCATAAGATTTATTTTAAGGTTGATAATAGGTTGCGGCCTGCCTGCGATTTTCCGACAGGACCGCAACTTCAATAATTAGCTATATCTCTTAGCCGTAAGCTCAGCAATTTTCACCACTACTTTCATCGCTTTCTCGATAGAAGGTATGGGCACAAATTCATAACGCCCGTGAAAATTCAAGCCACCAGCAAAAATATTCGGACAAGGAAGTCCTTTGAATGAGAGCTGCGCACCGTCTGTACCCCCACGAATGGCTTTTACTTTTGGAGTAACTCCAGCTTCCTGCATGGCCGCAAAAGCAATGTCGATGATATGCATCAACGGTTCCACCTGCTGGCGCATATTGTAATACTGGTCTTTCAACTCCACACAAACCGTACCCTCACCGTATTTCTGGTTCAACTGGGCTGCGTAATCTTGTAAAGCCTGCTTACGTGCTTCAAACTTCTCACGGTCATGATCGCGAACGATGTAAGACAACACGGTATGCTCCACTTCACCTTCCATGCCAATCAGGTGATAAAAACCTTCATATCCTTCCGTTGTACCCGGAGTTTCATTAGACGGAAGCAAAGAAACGTATTCATTGGCAACCAACAAAGAATTGATCATCTTGTTCTTGGCATAACCAGGATGCACGTTGCGTCCCTTCACCAGAACCTTGGCTGAAGCCGCATTGAAGTTCTCAAACTCCAGTTCACCCACTTCGCCACCATCCATCGTATACGCCCATTTGGCACCGAACTTCTCCACATCAAACTTGTGCGCTCCCAAACCAATTTCTTCATCCGGGTTAAAGCCCACACGAATGTCTCCATGCTTGATTTCCGGATGTGCTTTCAAGTAAGCCACGGCACCCACAATTTCTGCAATTCCGGCTTTATCATCAGCTCCCAGCAAGGTATGCCCGTCGGTTACAATCAAGTCTTCTCCTATGTGATCCAACAATTCGGGGAAATTTGTCGGCGACAACACAATGTGTTCTTCTGCGCACAACGGAATATCTTTTCCGTCGTATTTTTCCACGATACGCGGCTTTACGTTCTCTCCACTCATATCGGGACTCGTATCCATGTGGGCAATAAAACCGATAACCGGCACCTCATGATCTACATTAGAAGGAAGTGTAGCAAACAGATAACCATTTTCGTCCAAAGAAATATCTTTCAACCCCAGTTTCTCCAGTTCCTCTTTCAGATAACGCGCAAACACCATCTGCTTCGGTGTACTTGGAGTTACACCGGTCGATTCGTCCGACTGCGTATCAAAAGTCACATACTTTAAAAAGCGTTCAATTACTGTCATATCACTTTAATTGTTTACTAAAATCTTACTTTTGTAAAAGTAAAAAATACCCGGAGAATGACCAAAAGACTTACCATTTTTTATCAGAACGCAAGGATGATTTATCATGTCGAGAAAAAATCCCTGCGGTCGCACCCAGCTTTTTAAGTTAAAAAGGAAGGGTAATCCAGAAAGTATTAAAACAAGACCAGACAGATTCAGACGTTTTTTTGTAATTTTGCCGCATGAAAAAATACCTACTCCTCTGCATTTATTGTCTGTTTGCCCTAATGGGGAATGCACAAGAATCTCTACCAGACAGCATTCGGCAACAGATAGAAAAAGAACTCAAGAAAAAAGAGAAAGCCGAACGTAACTTTCACTATAATATATTGGGAGGTCCAAGTTATACCCCCGACTTTGGAGTGCTCGTGGGAGGAAGTGCACTGATGACCTTCCGGATGAACCCCAAAGACACCACCATGCGCCGCTCGGTCATCCCGGCAGCCATAGCCTTCATGTTTAAAGGAGGACTGAATCTGGTGGTCAAGCCTCAACTGTTCTTCAAAAACGACCGCTTCCGCATTTTCGGACAATTTTCGTTCAAGAACACACAGGAAAATTTTTATGGAGTGGGCTACAGCACCAACAAAAATTATGTACGAAGCGATACCACCAGCCAGTACCGTTACAGCGGCATACAAATTAATCCGTGGTTTCTTTTCCGGCTGGGGGAAAGCAACTTCTTCGCCGGTCCACAAATTGACATCACCTACGACCACATCATGGACCCGGCCAAGTATCTCGTAGAACAGCCCGACTACAAGCGCGCGGGAGGTACTGCCAACGGCTACGAAGACTTCAGTTCTGGAATCGGTTTCCTGCTGACGTATGACACACGCGACGTACCGGCCAATCCCTACAAAGGATTGTATTTCGACTTAAGGGGACTGATGTATGAAAAATTTCTCGGGAGCAACTCCAGTTTCTATCGCCTGGAACTGGACTACCGGCAATACAAGACAGTAGGTAAACGAAAGGTACTGGCATGGACCGTGCAAAGCAAACATTCTTTCGGTCACAACATTCCCCTGAACAAATATGTATTGAGCGGAACTCCCTTCGACTTACGAGGGTATTACATGGGACAGTACCGCGACAAATCCTCGCACGTGGTACTGGCTGAATACCGACAAATGTTCAACACGGACCAAAGCAATTGGGTAAAGAAAATACTCAACCGTCTGGGCTTCGTGGCTTGGGGTGGCTGTGGATTCATGGGACCCACTCCCGGAAAAATTGAAGGGGTACTTCCCAATGCCGGACTCGGACTCCGAATCGAAGTGCAACCTCGTATGAATGTACGCCTGGATTTGGGACGTGATTTCACCAATCAGCAAAACCTGTTTTATTTCAACATGACCGAGGCTTTCTAAAAAACGCCTCGGCTAATTTCCCCTTGTGTCACAACAATTTCTCTGTCCCACACTGTGGGATACAAAAACCACACTGTGAAATACATATCCCGCTGTGTGGGACACATATTTCACAGTGTGGTACAGAAAATATTCTTATGCATTTTCCGGAATATGCAGGGAAGATTCCATTTTATCTTCCCCACGCATCCGAAATACCTTGTCAGAAACAGCTGGACCCGTCAAAACAATGTGTGCAGACTTTGCACTTCGGCAGTCCGATAGCTTCAATCAATGTTTCCAATGTATTGAATTTCAAAGAAGTCAACCCAAAGCGAGCCCGGATACGTTCCACCAATTCTTTATATTCCGGAGAATCCGTTGTCGCATATTTGTCCAGTTTGGCATTCTCATCCCCTTCAATCTCCTTTATGATACGACGGGTTATCAACTCCATATCGCTCTTCGAAGAAGTAAATCCAATAAAAGGACATCCATAAATCAACGGAGGACATGCAATACGCATGTGCACTTCTTTTGCTCCGTAATCGTAAAGGACGTTCACATTATCCCGAAGCTGTGTACCACGCACGATGGAGTCATCGCAGAACAGCAGACGTTTTCCCTGCAACATGGCACGATTCGGAATCAGTTTCATCTTGGCCACCAGCGAACGCATGCTCTGGTTGCTCGGCGTGAAGCTTCTGGGCCAGGTGGGCGTATATTTGGCAATAGCCCGATGATAAGGAACTCCCTTTCCTTCGGCATACCCTAGAGCCATGCCTACACCTGAATCCGGAATACCGCAAACACAGTCCACTTCCGATTCGTCGGTCTGACCCATCTTATACCCGCTCATAAAACGTACCTCTTCCACATTTTTTCCTTCATAGCAAGAAACAGGAAAACCGTAGTACACCCACAAGAACGAACAAATCTGCATTTTTTCATTCGGTTGGCGAAGCTGTTCCAGTCCGTCGGCACGCATACGCAGAATTTCACCTGGACCTACGTAACGGTCTATTTCAAAGTCAAGATTTGGCAAACTGCTTGACTCACTGGTTGCGGCGTATGCCCCCTCCTTCTTTCCAATGACAATCGGTGTACGTCCCCATTTGTCACGAGCCACAATCACACCATCTTCTGTCAGAATCAGCATGGAGCAAGAGCCTTTAATCTTATTGAACACATTCTCGATGCCATCCACGAAATCCTTGCCTTGCACAATAAGCAATGCGACCAATTCCGTAGGATTAGTCTTTCCCATGCTCATTTCCGAGAAATGCATGTTATTGTTCAGTAATTCCTGTACCAGCTCATCCATATTATTGATTTTTGCCACAGTGACAATGGCAAATCGTCCCAGATGAGAATTAATCATGATAGGTTGAGGATCTGTATCACTGATGACACCAATCCCCGACTTTCCTTTAAAACCAGGAAGCTCACTCTCAAACTTTGTACGAAAATAAGAACTCTCCAGATTATGGATTGAACGTATGAAACCCTCGCCTTCGGCGTATGTCGCCATACCAGCGCGTTTCGTTCCTAAATGTGAATTATAATCCGTACCGTAAAATAAATCGGTCACGCATTCAGCCTTAGAGACTGTTCCGA
>ENA-OURV01000744-OURV01000744.1-human-gut-metagenome-genome-assembly--contig:-NODE-744-length-27865-cov-4.501654_pt1 | contig 27865 bp, 24 predicted proteins | sample MGYA00242141_ERZ509072 | MGnify/ENA primary metagenome ERZ509072 (study PRJEB26280, sample SAMEA2338763) | human gut metagenome | biome: human gut; feature: human-associated habitat; material: faeces... | reverse complement strand
TGCCCCTTGATAATTTCCTCATTCAGCTGTACAATTTTCTCGGACATAGTTTGCTTGCTCCTTTCGAATGTTTGTGTGGTAACTTCATTCTACCAGAGCCTGCAAGCTATGTCTTCTTTTATGCGGTTTTCAATTTGCGCAATTTATTGTACATTATCTGAATTTTTACGGGGATCTGATCAATTCAATGCGCAAAAAGGGAAAGCAGGTCAACGATCTGCGCATCAAGGTCATCGCATTCCGTGATTACGTGGCCGACGGAGAAAACGCTATGCTGGCGACGGATTTCTTCCGGATGCCGGAGGAGCAGGAGGAATTCCGCGATCTCGTCAATACCATCTCGGCGTGCGGCGGCGGCGACGAGCCGGAGGACGGCCTTGAGGCACTGGCGTACGCGATCAGAACGGACTGGACGCGCGACGGAGACAAGCGCCGCCATGTCATCGTCGTCTGGACGGACGCCCCGACCCACGAGCTTGGCTTCGGCAGCAAATCCAAATATTATCCCCGCAACATGGCGGCGAGCTTCAACCAGCTGACCGGCTGGGGGGATCAGATGGACGTCCGGGCGAAACGGCTGCTGATCTACGCTCCGGAAGCAGAATACTGGACAACGATCTCCGACAGCTGGGACAACACCATGCACTTCCCCTCCGTCGCGGGCAACGGCCTGAAAGAGTTTGAATATGAGGAAATTCTGAGCGAGATCTGCAATACCATTTAAGCCTCGGCATGGATTTTATCGAAAACGCAAGGATGGTTCACCATGCAAGTAATCAACGGCTATCAGATGACCAAAGATTTTTCCGCGGAGAATGCCGGCTTCTGTAAGTGGGGCTTTGCCGAGAAGGGCGGCCAAGCGTATTTCATCAAAGAGTTTTTATCCCCCAAGTACCCGCTGGATTCCTCCGGGCTGAGTCCCGCTACCATAGAAAAAAAGAAGCGGCAGTGTGAAGCGTTTTTCGCGGAGAAATCAAGACTTTATCAGGCGATCGAATCCTGCCGGACAGGGAATGTCGTCACCATCGAGAACTTTTTCCGGGACGGCACGAAATACTACATAGCAACGCAGAGAGTCGCGCCCTCCGAAATCTCAATGGAACAGCTCGCAAGGCTGGACGACGAAAAAAAGTATGTGCTGACGCGTTCCCTTCTTTACAGCTTTGCCAAGCTGCACAGCCGCTCCATTGTTCACGCGGATATCAAGCCGGACAACATTCTGATCAAGAGAACCGAAGCGGGGTTCTACACCGGCAAAATCATTGATTTCGATTCAGGCTTCTTTGAAGATTCGATTCCCGAGGAAATTCAGGGCGATCAGATCTACCTTGCCCCTGAGGTGCGGCTGCACATGATGGAGGAAGAAGCGAAAATCACGACGAAGATCGATATTTTCGCGCTGGGCATCCTGTTCCACCAGTACTGGTCGGGGCATCTTCCCACGATCCTGTCGGATTATGATTATGTGTTTGAATCCGTTCTGGACGACAGCCCTGTTTTTCTGGACGACAGCATTCCCAAGCTTATGAGAAAACTGATCGGCAAAATGCTGAACAAAAATCCGGAATTGAGGCCCAGTGCCGCACAGATTCTGAAGGTTTTGGACACGCTGTTGACCAGCACAGCCGCACCGTCTGACACAGCCGCGCCGTCCGGCACAAAGGAGCGGGAGGCGTATTCCTATGATGTCGCGGCAGTTTCCGGAAAAGGAGGAAAGGGCTTCCATGCTCTCGGTGATTTGTAATGACGGATATCATTAGCCAGCTGCAAAGTACCTATTTTTATTTCACAGTCGGCGGCGTACAGTTTCAGCTCCAGCTTCTGACGGCGGCAACGCTGTCTCTGGTACTTCTGCTGATCGCGCTTATCATTCTGGTTGTCGTTATGGGAAAATCCAGGAAAGCGAAGCGGAAGGCAGAGGAAGAAAAAAAGAAAGAAACCACGCCGCCTGTCTCCGGGCTGAAACTGAGCAAATCGTCCGGGTCTGCCGTAAAGAAGGAGCTGTCAGAGGACAAGCCCAAAGAAATCGTAAGGAAAATAAACGAAAAAACGTTGGACCAGATATACGCCGGAGAACGGGGGCTGATTATCTGCCCGTTCTGTGAAACCTTCAACAGTCAGAAAAACACAAGATGCTGCGCCTGCGGCCAGCCAATTCGGAAATGAGGTAGATAGAATGTTTTGCAATTTCTGCGGAAAGAAAATAGCCCCGGAAGACCGGGTGTGTCCCTACTGCGGTCAGGCTCAGGAATCCCGCAGCGGCGGAAATGGATTCTGGGATATTCTGACCAATCCGTCCGCTGCTGATGACGCAGACCCGGAACCCGTGCGGACGGTACAGGAGCCCGTGCGGCCAATGCGGGAACCCGCGCCGCCGATGCCGACTCCGCCCGTTCCGAGTGACCGCAGGCGGAGAAGAAGCAGCCGGGGAATCCTGATTCTCTCCATAATCACAGTGGTGCTGCTGTTGGCCTCCATTGCGCTTGACGTGCTGCTGTTCTTAAACATAGTCGGCATAAACACCAAGCTTGAGACGATAAGTGAGGCTCTGACAGAAGTGGACGGGAGCACAGAAGCGCTTGCCCCGGAAACCACGCCTCCTGCTTCTTCGGAGACAAAAGCTCCAACGGAACCGACGAGTGCACCAACAACGGCCGCCACCGGAGAACCGTCAACAGCAGAAGGTACATCCGATCCTTCCGCGACTTTGGGCGCTACGGGAAATGACCCAGCCGAAGAAGGAAGTATTATTATTGAACAGCCAGTTGATATTAAAGAGGGCGTGGCAGCAGGTACAGAGGACGCAATGTTTCATATTAAGTATGAACCAGGTGAAGGTAGGACGGTCGTTTGGTATTATGGGGGCGACCCAAAGTGGAACCCAATCGACGATTCCAAAGATGAGTTCAAGGATAGATTTCAGGTTACTAACACGGCTGATGGTTACTCGTGCCTTAAGATTAACGGCGCGGATCCTGGTGTGTACGGACAATATAGGTGCGAGGTTTTGCAAGAAGATGACGTCATAGCGACGTCAAAAACAGTGAAATTTATTTTCAAGTAGGAATAAGCGAGGTAAAAACATGCCTACAGTACATAACGGTATGGACTGCCTGTTCCGCGTATACAAAGAGAAAATTCCCGAAAACGGCGAGGACAGCTTCTGCTACAGCGTTCATGAAGACGCACTTTTGCTGGGCGTGTTCGATGGATGCGGCGGCTCCGGCGCGAAACGGTACGTAAATTATCAGGACAAAACCGGCGCATATATCGCCGCGAGAGCCGTGGCCGGCGCGGTACTGACCTGGTTTGAACGCTGCGAATCGGCCGCGTCCGCCGATGGAAACGCGCAGGCGATCCAGCTGAGTATCAAAAAGGCGCTGCGCCTTTGCAAAGAAAGAAGCGGCCGTCAGGGCGAAATGAAGCTCCGTGGGTCAATCGCGAAAGAATTCCCCACCACCGCGGCCATTGCGTACTGCGCTTCCGCCCCCAGAGGAATCTCCCTTGACTGCTATTGGGCGGGCGATTCCAGAGTGTATATTCTGGACGAGGACGGTCTGGCGCAGATCACGCGGGACGATCTGGACGGTCTGGACGCTCTGGAAAACATCTCCGGCGACGGCGTGCTGACAAATGTGATCTCCGCGACGAAAGCATTCACGCTGCACAGCACCAGACTGACTCTGCGCAAGCCGTTTCTGGTTTTTCCCGCATCGGACGGATGCTTCGGCTATATTCCGACGCCGATGGAGTTTGAAGCGTATGTGATCGAGCATCTGCTTCGGAGCAGGTCTATGACGGAATTTGAAAGAAGCATGTGTTCCGGACTGGAGAAGATCGCGGGAGACGACTATTCTCTCGTCGGCGCCTCCTTCGGATTTGGAACCTATGAGGGTCTTCAGAATTCGCTGAAGCGGCGCTATCAGCTTCTGACAAAGCAATATGTTCACCCTCTGAAAAACGCGTCATCCGAAGAAACAGCCGCTCTGTGGAACGGCTACAGGGGAAACTACTACCGGTATCTGGCCGTCGAAGAACAGGGCGGCGATCTCACATAAAAAAGTTCACCAGAGAGAAGATAAATTATGTACCCAGAGAGGAGAAAAAACATGTACACAGATAAAAGCGCTGGAAAAGGGATCGGTCTCAAGCAGATCGTATCCATCGCAGTAATTGCGGTTTGCATTCTTACCATGCTCTTACCGTGGGTTTATGTCGGCATGAAGTCAACCGACGGAGATAATTGGGATATGAATTCCCTTCTTGAGGACTTTACAGATTTAGATGTCGAAGACTATTTGGACATCCTCACTGATAACGACTATCTTTTTGATGCGCTTTCTCCAGCAACCGCAAGGAAAGAAATAAAAGTGGCGAGGAACGCAATAACCGGAATTGCGAATGCCATCAAGGACAGCAAGCTATCTTCTGTAGAAATGGCAAGCATCTTCACAAACCTCGCAATATTGCAGAATTTCTTTATGAAATATGACGATGACTACGCCTTCAGCATCTCGAAAAACACCTTTCTTTCGATAGGCGCTGTGCAGTGGCTTATCATTCTGGCATTTGTCGTGCTGGGAGCATACTGCATTTTTGCCGATCTGACGGGCAGAAAATCGCCATTTCTTGCAGCCATGTGCGTTTACCTTGTCCTGTTTTTACTGTATGCCCTCGTCGCTATCTACGGAAATTCAGTGGCGAAAAAGCACTTGGGCGACTCGATCTTACTTGAATTTGCCGGTATCCGCAATCCTTCTTTCCTTTACATTCAGTTTGCGCCCATTCTCGGAAGCATTCTGATAATCGGAAACTTCGTCTTCTGGAAGGTGAATCCAACAGGCTCTCTCAGCATGGTCAGCACCGGAATCGAAACCATCAGCAAAAACTCGGTATGGAGATGCGCATGCGGGGCAACAAACCCATCGTCCAGCAGATTCTGCCCGAGGTGCGGAAAAGAGCGTCCTGCGGATTTTTCGACTATGGATTCTAGGGCGGCGGACAGGCCTGGCTGGACCTGCTCCTGTGGTCACCATCAATATGCCGAGAATTGCCTACCTGCTCCTGCGGAAGCACAAATTCCAAAAAGAGCGCGTTCTGTCCAAAATGCGGCGCAAAGCGGCCGACTGATATCGCCGCCCCGAAGCCTGCGTATACCGCGGACTCTGCATATACCTCTGAATCTGCATATGCCCCGAGGTCTGCGTACACCCCGGACTCCGCGTATGCCCCGAAGCCTGCGCGTACCCCAGACCCCGCACATTCCCCTGATTCTGCGTACGCGCCTCCCGCAGTCTCCTATTGCAAGAGATGCGGTAAGCCCATAGCCTATGGGACCAAGCTTTGCCGCGAATGCCGCGCGGCGCTGGAAGCGGCAAAGCGCGCCAGCACCTCTGCGCCTCCGCGATATGCATCCGACGAGACGATCGCCGAAAGGAAAGCGGGCACGTCGGCAGAGACTCCCCGAATCAAAAAGACTTTTAAGACGCCAACATCGTTGGATTGACAGGAATACCGAATCGGTCCGGTGGATCTTCGCGCACTGGATCCGATCCCCGGTAATTTCCATAGCAAGCCTGAAAAACTGGAGGAATCAAGATGCGGTGTCCATATTGTGGTACCAATAATGACGGGGACTCGCTGTATTGCACGGGCTGCGGAAAGCGATTGCCCGTCGGGCAATCGGCGGTCACGCAGAGGCCGGTCCAAGCCCCGGCACGCAGGAAAAAGGACAATTCCAACACCATTTTTATCGTCATCATCGCCGTTCTGGTGTTTGCTCTAATCGCATGTGCCGTTGTCGGATTCATCGTGTACATCGGTCGAACCGCGACGGATGCCGTACAGGTCGTAAAGTCCGGTTATTTGGGTGAATATACGGACATTTCTGTAACGGAATTGCTGGATAACTGCTATGGTTCTTCTCAGAAAGGCACATGGAGCAGCGGAAAGAGCTCTGACAGAAAAACGGTCGTCCAGGTAAAATACGGCAGCGGCGGTGAAACGTTTGTCCAGTTTGAAATGCTGGATGACAGCCGCTTCAAGGTCGTGTCGATGTCCGTTGACGGCGGCATGCTTTATGAGGGCACCGAGCGTCAGACCGCTTTGAATACGGATTACTATGAGGTCTACACGAGAAAGCATTCCCTGAACGATACAGCCCTCATGAAGTTCATCACAAAGCTGGACGGAATATCCGCGTCTTCGGTTGAATACGGCGCCGCGAAGGATTATGCCGGAGACAGAAGCAGGCTCTGCGAGGCGGATGGAAACGTCCCGGCGGACGAGAGCGCCGCACAGCAGATGTACGAAGCCGGATATGACGAATTGGGGCTCTTCTATGATCCGGCATGGGACGCAACGGAGGAACCAGTAGCGGAAACGGAAGCAGATGACACCCCTGTAATTGCGTCCCCCACTGTGCCCAGAGAAACAACGCCGCAGCCCACCGCGGCTCCCCCGACGCAGCCGGTGGTGACTTCCCACGAGCGGGTGGATGGCTATGTGCGTCTGGGCATCGGCGAGCTGAAGATCCGCTCAGGCCCGGGGACGGACTATCCCGAGGTCGGGAGATTGCAGGAAGGTACAAAGGTCGAAGTTCTGGAGACGGCACGCTCCGGGTTCTCCTCATGGGGCAGGATCGACCTTGGATGGGTCTGCATGGATTACATTGAGGAAGGCGATGTCCCCTCCTCCCAGACTGTAAATATGACCGTGCAGGTAAAGTATGGCTCCGGCGGATTAAATGTCCGCGGCGGCCCGGGAACCAGCTACCGTAAGATCGACCGTCTGGAAGAAGGAACGGTCGTGACGATCACGACGATTGAAACGATCAACGGCCACAAGTGGGGCTATATCCCCTCTCAGGGCTGGATCTGCATGGATTATGTGGAGACCTATGATGATTCCGCCAGCTCACAGTCCGGCGGGGACAAGTTCCTGGGGAAATGGGGCGACTTCATTGGGCAGCGGTGCTACCTTACCATATCCACCGGCACCTCAGGAACCTACGATATTGAACTTGAGTGGAGCAGCATGGCAACGGTCACCACATTTTGGCGTGCCACCGGAACTTATGATGTGGCAGATGATTGCATTTACTACAATTCCTGCAAGAATTGGGACTCGATAAGTGACGGCAACGGGAACTTCCGGGATGATGTCAAATATACCGACGGAACCGGAAAATTCTATTTCAGCGGAGGCAACCTTTATTGGCAGGATGACAAGGAAGACATAGGCTCAAGATGCTGCTTTGAGCTCCTTCCAAATAACTGACGGGTGATAGTATGAAAAGGTGTCCGGTATGCGGAGAAATCTCACTGTCCGGGATTCTTTGTCCGGTATGCGGAAGCATGTTAACAGACACAGGCGGTGAGATTTCACGTCTGAAAATCAACAAGCGCTCGGCTTTCCATGACAGCATCCGGTGGAAAAAGCCGGATCCCGGCGACTCTTCAGGATCCGCTTCCGTAAGCGGTCTGAAAGGCGAAGCCTCTTCCGTGAGCAGTCTGAAAAGTACTGTAGGAAAGAAACGCGCTGGTACGCCGCGCACTCCCCCACCGGAGGAGCCGCCTCACGAAAAAGAAGCCTCCGGGTATGAAGGCATCAGTTTCCCGGGCTGGGAGGTCGTGCGCAAGATCGGCGAGGGCAGCTTCGGCGGGGTTTATGAGATCCAGCGCATCCTGCCCGGCGGACGGGTGGAGAAGTGCGCACTGAAAAAGCTGACCGTACCGAAGGACAACGGAGAGATTCAGGAGCTGTACGCTCAATCCTTCAACACGAAAAATATTACCGCGCACTTCAAAAATCAGATGCAGGAACTGGTCAGCGAGTACGCCCTGACACAGGATCTGTGCGGCTGCAAAAATGTCGTAACGTGCCACGATGTGCAGTGCGTGCAGCACAGCGACGGCATTGGCTGGGACATTTACATTCGCATGGAGCTGCTGAAGCCGCTGGCGCAGGTTCTTGGTACGGATTATCAGGACGCGGACGTTCTGAAGCTGGGGCTGAACCTCTGCAATGCGCTGCTGGCCTGCCAGGAACACAGCATTATCCATCGGGACATCAAGCCGGAGAACATTCTGGTCTCAGACAAAGGAGAATACAAACTTGGTGATTTCGGGATTGCGAAGGTGTCCGAAAAAGCAGCCACCGGGACCATGACCGGCACCATGAGCTACATGGCGCCGGAGGTAGCCAACCGCCGGCACTACGGCGCTCAGGCAGACATCTACTCACTGGGGATGGTTCTGTACTGGATGATGAATATGCGCACGCTGCCGTTCCTGCCCTTCCCCCCTGCTATTCCCACCTCCACGCAGCGGCAGGAGGCGGCAGCACGCCGCTTTTCCGGTGAAAGTTTCCCGCCGCCGGTGAATGGCACTCCGGAGCTGAAAGCAGTCGTCATGAAAGCCTGTGCCTTCTCAACGGAGAAGCGCTACCAGACCGCGCAGGAGCTGCGCAGAGATTTATATGCGTGTCTCCGGCAGTATCGTGCCGAAAGGGATGCCTCGCATAAGGCCGATGGTGAGTCCGGTTAGGCGTCGAGATCAGCGCGTTAACAGAAAGGTTTCTTCCCCACACCGCAGAGAAGTGTTCGGGTAGAAAATAAACACGCTGGAGGTGAAGCGGGAAATGATATCGCTGGTTCATCCGGGGCAAACGGATTCCTTTGAATCTTTTTATGCGCAATATGCGCAGCAGGTTCATCGCTGCCTGTACCGGAAAATCGGGAACGTACAGGATGCGGAAGACCTGACCGCTGATATTTTTGAATACTGCTATCGTCAATTCAACACATTTGACCCGCAGAAGGCTTCCATAAAAACATGGCTGTATGTCATTGTGAACAGCCGCTACAAAAATTATCTGCGATCCCGGCGCTGCTTTGAGGACATCGATGACTACATGGAGTTCACCGCTTCGGATGAAGCGCCTATGGAACAGGCCGCCGAAATGGAATGCGAACGGGAACTGCTGGCCAGAGCGCTGGAACAGCTTCCCGAAAGGCAGCGTAAAATTGTTGTTCAAAAATACTTCTGTGATAAAAGCGCCGCTGAAATTGCGGAAAATCTGGGCATGACCCAGGTAAATGTTCGGGTTCAGCTCTATCGGGCGATCCAACAGATGAAAACGTTTATTCAATCGGAGACATAGAAGAAAAGAGGAAATTTACTATGGCAGAATTGTATCGGAAGTCATCTTTGGAGCGGATCTCTTCCCCCGATCAGCTGGACACCATGCTGAAAATATCTTCGCCCATGTCCTGGCTGGCTTTGGCGGGAGCAACGCTGATCGTGGTTGTAACGCTTGTCTGGGCGTTCATTGGACGAATCCCCATGACTGTGACGACCACCGGCATTGTGACCAGCCCGGACAGCACCAACGCGGTTTACTCCAACACAGCGGGCACCGTGACCAACGTGTTTGTAACGCAGGGCGATAAGATTTATGAAAATGATGTTCTCATGGAGGTCAAAACAGACCGGAACGAGACGGTTCAGGTTTTGTCCGATCAGGTTGGCTATGTAAGCGAGATCGTCGCCCCGGAGAGCAGCACCATCACCCCCAACAGCGAAGTCCTTCGCCTTTCTCCCAGCACGGACAGCCGTCAGGTGGTGGTGTGCTATGTTCTGACCACGGACGCCCAGAAGATCAAGCGCGGGGACACCGCCTATATCTCCCTGTCTGCTTCTGACAGCAAAAGCTATGGACATATGGTAGGCCGGGTCATCAATATCGACGCCGGTGCGGCCTCCCAGAACGCTCAGAAGCAGGTCCTCGGCAGCGAAAACAATCTGGATAAGAACTTTTCTTCTGATGGAAAGGCGGTTACCGCCGTTACCTGCGAGCTTTATCCCAGCAGCAGTTCCGTAAGCGGCTACTTCTGGTCAAACACCAAAGGCGATCAGCTGATGGTCAATAACCGGGATATATGCAGTGTCAAAATCATTACCAAGCAGGTAAGACCCATTGAAAAACTGTTTGAGAAACTGTTTGATCTGTGGGAGGGGGGCAAGAAATGAGCAGCTATGCAAAAACGCCCACTGTCTTTCAGATGGAAGCAACGGAGTGCGGTGCGGCATCGCTGACCATGATCTTTGCCTACTACGGGAAGCACCTGCCTTTGGAGAAAATGCGGATCGAAACCGGCGTATCCCGGGACGGCTGTGTGGCAGGCAATATCATGCGCGCGGCGAAGAAATACGGCTTTGAATGCCACGGCTACCGAAAAGAGCTGGACGGGCTGATGAAGCTGCCGGTCCCCTCCATTATCCACTGGAACTTTAACCACTTTGTTGTTTTTGAGGGCATCAAAGGAAAGTATGCCTACTTGAATGATCCGGCTGTCGGTCACCGGAAGCTTACCATGCAGGAGCTGGACGAGGGATTTACCGGCGTCGTGCTGACCTTCGCGCCGGCTGCCGGTTTCCAGAAAGAGAAAAAGCAGGGAACGTTCCTGCCGTTCCTGAAGCAGCGGCTGAAGGGCAGAGTCGGCGTCCTCGCAAAGCTTGTATATATCGGCATACTGCTGTTTTTCCCCGGCCTTATCCTGCCGGTTCTGTCCCAGACATTTATTGACGATGTGCTGTGCAACGGCTATCGGGACTGGCTGACCAAAATTCTCGTATTTATGGGAAGTTGCATATTGTTCAAGGTTTTCCTTTCCTATTACCGCAGTATGCTTTTACAGAAGCTGAAAAGCGTCATGTGTACCATTTCCGGCACAAAATTCCTGACGCACATGTTCCAGCTGCCCATCACCTTTTTTGACCAGCGCTATACCGGCGATCTGGTCTCCAGAATTCAGAACAACAAAGATGTGGATGATTTTCTGGCAGGCGACTTTGCGGAAACCTTCCTGAACATCCTCATTGCCCTGTTTTATCTGGTAGTGCTGTTCCTCTACAGCTGGCAGATGACGATCGTAGGCATTGTCAATGTGGCACTGTGTGTAGCGATCGTCGTGCTCAGCAATAAAACTGTGGCGGAATCCTCCGTAAAAATGCAGATGACCGGCGGCAAGCTGTACGGCGCGGTCTGCGCGGGGCTGACGATCACGGATACCATCAAAGCCTCCGGTGTTGAGGCGGAATACAGCGCCCGGATTCTGGGTCATCAGGCAAAGAATGCGGCACTGGACCAGAAGCTGAACCGGTTTCAGCAGCTGGTGGGCAGCATCCCGGATGCGGTCGGCAAGCTGTCCGACGTGGCGCTGCTGCTGATCGGCGGCTATCTGGTCATTCGGGGCGATCTGACAATGGGTATGCTGACCGCCTACAATTCCCTGTTTGATTCTTTCTGCCAGCCGATCAACTCCGTTGTGAATTTTATCCGCAGCCTTCAGGTCACAAAATCCAACATCCGCCGGGTGGAGGACATCGAAAAATATGACGTTGACCCGAGCTATCTGGTGGAGCAGGCAGGCTCGTCAACAGGCGGCAAGCTGTCCGGAAGAGTGGAGTTGAAAGACGTGAGCTTTGGCTACAGCCGTCTGAAGCCTCCGCTGATCGAAAACTTTCATTTTGTGCTGAACAGCGGCGAGTCCATCGCGTTTGTCGGCGCGTCGGGCAGCGGAAAATCCACGATATCCAAGGTGATCAGCGGCCTGTACCGCCCCTGGCAGGGGCAAGTCCTGATGGACGGGAAGCCAACCGATGAAATTCCAAAAGCAGTCATGAACGCCAGCGTATCCACTGTCAGCCAGAAGATCACGCTGTTCTCCGGCACCATCCGGGACAACCTCTCCATGTGGAATCCGGCTGTTTCGGAGGCGGACATGGAGCAGGCCGCGAAAGATGCCTGCATTTACGATTTTATTATTCGCCAGAGCGGCGGGTTTAACTACATGCTTACGGAAAATGCGGCGAATCTGTCTGGCGGACAGCGGCAGAGAATGGAAATTGCCAGAGCCCTTGCAACCAATCCGACGATTCTGATCATGGACGAGGCCACAAGTGCGCTGGACCCCATTGTGGAAAAGCAGGTGCTGGACAATATCCGGGCCAGAGGCTGTACCTGTATCGTCGTCGCGCACCGGCTCAGCGCCGTGCGGGACTGCAACGAGATCATTGCTATGGCAAACGGTAAAATCATTCAGCGGGGCACCCATAAGCAGCTGCTGGAGCAGGATGGATTTTACCGTACTTTCGCCAATGCGTGACGGAGGGTCGATATGGCAAATCAATTTGATATAAAACTGGAGGAGCAGTCCTCACAGCTAACCCAAATCCAACTGCAGAGTCCCCACGCGCTGCTGACTGAAAACATGAACGACGCCTACCGGGTGGTTCAGGGTGGTGTGATCGTCTATCTGGTTCCCGTAAAGAAAGGCAGCATCGAACGCAGGAAAAGAATCGCGGAACTGAATAAAGGCGACATTTTTCCTTCCTACGCCTACCGGAACGAGGCTTTTGACGTCTGGAAATTCCTTGTTGTCCCGAAGTCCGGAGAGGCAGAGCTGGAGCTTCTGGAAAATGGCAGCACCAAGCCCCTGAAACGGAATTTTATTCACAAATGCGGCATCCCCAAATTGGAAGAAGAGGGCTTCGAGCGCTGTCTGGAGGAGTTTTATTTAGGGCAGTCCCTGAAGGACGAGGGCTTTATCGTCCACTCGGAGATCGCCAAAAAAGTGGTATCCGGTCAGACAGCTGCCACCATTATCAGCATTGCGGAATCCGCGGAGGAAGCGCCGGTTCAGGGTTCCAATACCTACCGGGTCATTGCTCAGGGCTGCAAGGCCGCCGGAATCGAGGTGGCGTCGGAGGCACGCATACTGTCCTGCTGCGGCGCGAAGATGGCCGTTCCGGACGTGGCAAGAATCTCCAATTTCACCTGTCGGGAAGTGGTTCTGGAGCAGAAGTGGTATCGTCAGGAGTGCGGTGTGCTTTTGGGCACTCTGGATGACGCGCTTGTTGCGCTGTACCGGAAGAAAGGCAAATCATACGTCCTTTATGACGGGGAAAAAGAAGTTCCGATCACTGCCGAAATCGCCGAAAAGATATCCCCGAAAGCGCACAGCATTGGGAGAGCTTTGCCCAGAACCAGACTCACAGGAAAAGACCTGCTCCGGTTCTGCAAAAAGAGCATTCCAAAAAAGAGCATAGTGGCTCTGGCGCTGCTGGGACTGGCAGGCACTCTGATCGGTATTCTTCTCCCCACGCTGAATCAGAAAATCTATGATGAATATATTGCCCTGGGTGACTTCGGCATGGTCATCCAGCTGTGTGTACTGATCGGTAGCTTTATGCTTGGCAATGTATTTTTCAGCATGGTCAAAAAGCTGACGGAATATGGCGTTTCCTGCCATGTGAATTACGATCTGCAAAACGCGGTTTACTGGCGTATCTTCCAGCTGCCGGAGAGCTTCTTCCGAAGCTACGACAGCGGTGATCTGGCGCAGCGGCTGGGGCAGGCCGGTTCCTCCGCGGCGCAGGTGGTTTCCCAGATTACCGGCGCCGGATTCGGTATGGTCTTTTCCCTGTTTTACCTGTGGCGAATGATCAAATATTCCGGGAAACTGACCGTGTGGGCGCTGATCATGTCATTGGTCTTCGCCCTGCTGAGCTACTTTCTGGAGACCCGTTCCCTGCGCTACGAGACATTACAGGCAGATACCAGCGGCAAGGCTGTCGCGAAGCTGTATCAGTATCTGGGCGGCGTGGACAAGATCCGTATGGCCGGTGCGGAAGAACGAGCTATTCTGGAATACCTGATTCCTTTTACGCAGGAGCAGAAATACGAAATTCAGGGAAAACGGATCACAGCAGTTTCGGAAGTTCTGTCCGACGTTTCTACCTATCTGTTCTCCATGATTCTGTATTTTGTAATCATCAAGAAAAATCAGGATATTTCCGTTGGTAATTTCATGGCCTTTAATTCCGCCTTCGGAACCTTCTCCTCGGCGCTGATGCAGCTGATAAGCGGCTGTATGACGATATTCCGCCTGAAACCGATATACACACGCCTGAAGCCAATTTTTGACACCCAGCCGGAGGATGACGAGCAGAAGCAGATCGTCCAGTCTCTGAGCGGCAGTATTGAACTGGAGCACGTGAGCTTCGGCTACAGCCCGGAGGCCGGAAATGTGTTGAATGACATTTCCCTGCAGATTCATCCCGGAGAGTACGTCGCGATCGTCGGGCCTTCCGGCTGCGGAAAATCCACCCTTCTGAAGCTTTTGCTGGGCTTTGAAACCCCAACGCAAGGGAAAATTCGCTACGACGGCAAGAGCCTGTCCGGACTGGATGCCCATTCCCTGCGCCGGAACCTGGGTGTTGTTCTGCAGGACGGCAAGCTAATCGCAGGCAGCATCTACGATAACATCACGATCACCTGCCCTAATCCGACCATGAAAGCGGTAAATGAGGTAATTGAAGCGGTAGGATTGAAAGCGGATATCGACCAGATGCCTATGGGTGTTCAGACAGTACTGAGCGAGTCCGGAAATACCATTTCCGGCGGCCAGCAGCAGAGAATCCTCATTGCCCGCGCTATCATGAATAAGCCTCAGGTTCTGTTCTTTGACGAAGCCACCAGCGCTCTGGACAATCTGACTCAGGCCAAGGTGTGCCAGAGTCTGGACGACATGCACGTGACCCGGGTCGTCATCGCCCACCGGCTCAGCACGATTCAGAACTGTGACCGGATTCTGGTGTTCAACAACGGGCAAATTCAGGAGGAAGGCAATTTTGAAAGCCTGATGGCGCAAAAAGGACTGTTCTACAATATGGCGAAACGCCAGATCGCGGAGGAAAACTGATGAGTTTCACAACAGAAATGAAAGAAGATCAGATGATCTTAACGGAAAACGGCGAAACATTGTGCTGGCTGAAAGAGACTTTGTCCCAGGGACATGCTCTGGTGGAGCTGGGTGGAAAACTGCGGGGGGATACCGCCTATGTATTTCTGGATGAGCTGAACGCGCTCGCCTCCGTAAAAATGGATATTACGCTGGATTTGAATCAGGTGGAGTATTTGTCCAATGCCCACATTCAGGCCATGCGGGTGGTGCAGCGTTCCGAAGACCAGAAGGGAAAGGAACTGGTACTGAAGAATCTGTCCGCGGCCGCCAAGTCCGCGCTGGATTCCGTTGGCGCGTCGGCGCTGTTTGATATCCGCTGAAGGGAGGGAATTTCATGAAGTGCAGAGCGAAACCATATCTGGGTTCTGAACCCTTTGTGTTTTTCAGCTATTGTCATAAGGACAGCCCGCGCGTATATCCGCTGATCGAGCAGCTGACGGCATTGGGCTATCGGATCTGGTTTGACGACGGGATCGGTATCGGAGACGAATGGCCGGAAGTTATTGCGAAAAAGCTGGAGGAGTGCACTCTGTTTCTGGTAGCCATAACCCCGGATTACTGCCGTTCCCACAACTGTAAAAACGAAATGACCTACCAGGTGGAAGATCAGAAGCCCATGCTTCCGCTGATGCTGGAGGATTTCCCCCTGAGCGGCGGAATCCGGCTGCAGCTTGCGGGGACGCAGTACCTGCGGCTGTTTGAGCATCCCCAGTCGGATTGGCCGGGGCTGGTTGCCGCTTCCGGGATGCTGGAAGCGTGCAAAGGCGCTCCCATTCCGATCGCAAGGCCAGAGCCGGATCCGCTTCCGAAGACGGAACCCAATGCAGAGCTGAAACCGGCCCCAGTTTTAGTCCCATCCCCGGAGGCTCCGCTCAAAGAAGCCCCATCCCCGGAACCGCCCGTCGAGCGCCCCCGGCTGTTGGCGGTCTGTATGGAAAGCGGAAAGGTGCTCTTTGACCGGCAGGGTCAGCTTGTACTTACCCCAGGGCAGCAGGAACCCGGGCCGGTAGTAACCGTGTCGGACGGCGAGATTTTAGTAGAAAATCTGGGGCAGCAGGACGTGTCCGTGGAAGACGCGCCGTTGGCAGCCGGGAAACAGGTAAAAATTCCCTTTAGAAGTCCCATACGTACGAATACAGGAACCTACCTGCCATTTCAGCATTCGGATGCCGAGATACTGCGGCAGGCTGCCGCTCTGCGGTTTTTGCAGGCAGATGCCACGGCGGAAATGCGTTTGATTCTCTCGGATGCCCTGCATCTGGGCAGAAATGAGCCATGGAAGCAGAACGTTCTGTCAGACCACAGGGTCAGCCGCCACCACGCGGACATCTGCCCGGATGCGGAAAGCGGAAAAGTCACGATCAAAGATTTCTCCAGAAACGGCACTTACGTCAACGGTAAGAATCTGACAGCCCCCGCAGAACTGAGCGGCGGCGAGGAGATTCGCTTAGGGCATGATTTCTTCCATTACCATGCGATTCCGTTGGATTTCAGCGATGAGAAAAATGAGAAAATCTACGATCAGGCCGTCGCCCTTCTGAGCCACGACAGGATACCCGAAGATCTGATGCAGGCGGAGCGGCTGTTCGCTCAGCTGGGAGCCTTCCGGAACTGCGGTATGATGCAGCTGCGCTGCAAGGAAAAGCTGGAAATCCTCCGGCAGGAAAAGCAGCGGCAGCAGGAAGCGCTTTACCAGCAGGCCCTGTCGGACATGAGAAGCGGGGCATATGCCGCCGCCCGGGAAAAGTTTGGTCGGCTTCAGGGCTACAAAGACGCCGACGCAAATCTGGCGAAGTGTACGAACTTCATCGCCATGGCGGACGATGGAACGGTGGTGGACAGAAACGACCAGACGGTCTCCGCGGACGATGCGGATGACGACGGAGAAAAAACCATTCGGGTCAAGCCCCAGTTCTCAATGAAAGAGCAGCTTCTGATCGTGGAACTCGGCACAGGTGAAATATTCCGCGGAAAATATCAGTCCACCATCATCGGCAGAAAAATCAACCAGTGCGACATTCCCTTCCCGGACAACAGCTGCATGAGCCGCCGCCACACGGAGCTTTTCACCCTGAACGGCGCGCATTACGTCCGCGACTGCAATTCCTCCAACGGAACATCCCTGAACGGGCAGGCGCTGGAACGGGGTCAGACCGTAAAAATCGGGGACACCGCGCTTCTGAGTCTGGCGGGGACCCGGCTGCTGGCTGTCTTTGATGAGCAGGCCGCCCGGCTCCAGAATCAGGAGAATCTGGTTTATCTGGAAGATACGGAGACGAAAGCGCTGATTCTCGGAACCGACGAGCACCAGATCCTTCAGGCGGAGGACCCGGAGGCTACCGTTATCAATGGCGCCGACATCAAGCGGGACTGCGCCTCGTTCTGGCAGGACGAGCACGGCGCGTGGCTGGAGCCGGAAGTAGACGACTGCGTCAAAATAAACGGGCGGATACTGGATCTCGGAGAGCCGGCCGCGTTGGCGGACGGTGACAATGTGCGCATTGGGGCCAGCAGCTACCGCTTCCATTCGGTTCGGCTTATTCCTCTGTAAAACGCGAAATCAAAGAAGGGACGATCTATGAAAAAAAGATTGCTTGCGCTGACGCTGGCCGGGGCCTTGCTGCTTTCCGGCTGCAGCGGTCTGAAAACCCGCCAGCCGGATGAAGACGCGCTGCCGGAGCTGGAGTATACCCGGCCGGAAAACGAAAAAATCGAAAACCGGGAGTCCCAGAAGACTCTGAAAAGTCAGGGAACCCTGTCTGACGACTCCGACTATATTCTCTACGCCAACAATGAGCTGGAGATCAGCGGCGACGTTCTGACCAGCAAACTGAAATCCGAGAAGCCTCTTACGGAAGCTCTGAAAGACGTCACCGTGCTGACGCTGAATGTGAAGGAGATTGGAGAGGAAACCTGCGGGGATCTTTCCATGATCCAGTCGGTGAATCTGGGGCCTGATGTGACATCCATCGGCGACAGCGCGTTCTCCAAGTGCAGCGCATTGGGTACGATCCAGTTCCCGGCGTCCGTGGAGGCCATCGGGGATTATGCCTTTCAGGGCTGTACTTCCCTCTGGAGTGCGGACATTCCCAGCACCGTCACCAGCATGGGCGCTTATGTTTTCACCGGGTGTGACTCTCTCCGGGCGGTGAAAATCGACGCGGACGTCTGTGAATCCACCTTTGCCGAGTGTACGGCGCTGCGGGACATCACCTTTCAGGATAACTGCCGCATCATCGGCGAGTGCGCTTTTCAGGGCTGCAGCGGCCTGCGGAACCTGTATCTTGGCACCAACATTGAGCGCATCGAGCGTCAGGCATTTTCCGAATGCGAAAAGCTGAGCTACATTTACTTCAACAAAAATCTGCAGTACATCGGCCATCTGGCCTTCGCCGGCGTGCAGAGCCTGAGCAAGGTAGAGTGGGAAGACAAGCTGGCCTATCTTCAGGTAACGCGGGAGGAGGACTATTCCAAACAGTCGAATCTGTCCAACTTCTTCCCGAAATTCAAAAAAGAAGATTGATTTTTTGTAACATTCCAGATTGTACTGTGTATCTATTGTTGTAAGACGTTTGCGGCAGTCGGAATGAGAAGAAAAAGCGCAAGGCTGTTCCAAACGCGTTATAAAACAGCGGCACACCGCTGCTGTACCCATTTTTTACGAAAGGAGGAAAAGATCATGGAAGAAAAGTTGAATGAGCTGATGGAAGACCCTTCGTTCCAGGAGGCATTTTCCAAGACAGCTTCTGCCGAGGAAGCTTCCGCGCTCTTTGCACAGCACGGAATTCAGATCACTCCGGAAGAGCTTATCGCAGCGCTTACGCCGCCGGAAGGAGAACTGAACGAAAGCGAACTGGACGGAGTTGCGGGGGGACGGTTGATGTGGTTCCCATTCCCGATCCCGTGGCCGCCGCGCTTCCCGAGGCTATTTCCGCTACGGCCGTGGCCGCATAAGCCGGGTTGGTAAAAATCTAACTGAGTGAAAAGAGAAAACAAACATGACAGAAGAAAATCTGGAAAATGACGACCTGATGGAGCGTCTGGCTGCATGTAATTCCCCGGAAGAGCTTGCAAACATGCTGGAAGCCAATTCCCTTGTATTGGAAGACGCCGCAAAGATCATGCAGCAGCATGGTATTCAAATCACTCCCGAGGAACTTCAGGAGATCATGACAAAGATGGAGTCCGAGTCAGAATTGAGTGAAAGCGAACTCGATGATGTGGCTGGCGGCTTTTGGGGCACCTACGCTGCGGTCAGAGCAGGGGCAAAACTTGTTTATTGGCTACTTAAAAACCCTCATTTTCGGCAGTCCCTTATCATGTGATTAAACCATCAAAGTATGGTAACCTACTAAACTATATCAAAATATGTACATGGAGGATATTATTATGGAAAAGGCAAAGAATTTTGACGAATTGATGCATGACGAGAGCTTCTTAAACAAATTGAACGAAGCGAAGTCTCCTGAAGAAGCAGAAGAAATGTGCGCAGCACAGGGATTTGACCTGAATAGCGAATTATCCGGTTTACCTGAAGGTGAACTCTCTGATGAGCAGTTGGATTCGGTTGCCGGCGGAGGAATAAGTTGGGGGGCTATTAAAGCCGCGTGGGACTTTGGCACGCAAGCTGGTGTCTATATCCGCAACCTCTGGGATAGGAAGCACGGGCGCCCGCTGACTTATCCTAACTGGAGATTTGAATGGTAAGACCACATAAATACTGCTAAGCGCTGCAACCGCAAGCCTTAGCATGCTAAAAGAGTGGGACACAACCAGTGAGATTATACAATGGCCGGGGAATTCATAAACGAATCTCCGGCCATTGTACGATTGTACAAGACAGATGGGAGAGGGATCACATGGCCTTTACACTCCAAGCCGCGTGCCTCAGCCATATCGGCAACAGGCGCGGCAATAACGAAGATAATTTCTTCTTCAACGGCATCTGCCTCGAGGAAGAACACACAAGCACCCATGACCCGCTTCTGATGGAGCGGGTGCTGCAGGAGGATGTCTGCCTCGGGGTGTTTGACGGCATGGGCGGCGAAAACTATGGAGAACAGGCCTCCTTCACCGCCGCCTCGGAAATGCAGGCTCTGACCGGGAAGCCGAAGCTGTTTTACCAGTCCGGAGGAAAATATCTGGGCAATCTGGCGCTGGCGCTGAACGACGCCGTATTCCGCCGGGCGCAGGAGCTGATGACCAGCCGGATGGGAACCACCATGGCGGCGCTGTATTTTTCCGGAAACCGCGTCTACGTCTGCAACGTGGGCGACAGCCGGGTCTACCGGCTGCGGGACCATGTGTTCGCCCAGCTGTCTCAGGATCATGTATCCACGCGTATCCCGGCGCCGGGGCGGAAAGCGCCCCTGACCCAGCATCTGGGCATGAACCCGGAAGACGTGCGCATCGAGCCGTTCGTCATCAAGGACTCCATGCAGAGCGGCGACATCTACCTGATGTGCAGCGACGGTCTGACGGATATGGTGGACAATCTGGCGCTTTCCGATATCCTGTCCAGATCGGAAAATCCGGAACAGTGCGCCCTGAATCTTCTGCAGGCGGCACTGGACGGCGGCGGAAAAGACAATATCACCATCATCGTCTGCCGGGTTCAGGAAACATCCCTGCGATAACAGGCGCGGAAGGGAGAAACAGAGCATGGCAAGTCGATTCACGGATGTTGTATGGCCCGGCTGGGAAGTCGTCCGCAAGCTGGGTGTAGGCAGCTTCGGAGGCGTGTACGAAATTCAGCGCACCCTGCCGGACGGTCAGGTTGAAAAAGGCGCACTGAAAAAGCTGACGCTTCCAAGAAATCCGGATGAAATTGAAGAACTGCGTTCCAATCAATTTGACGAGGCAAGCATCACCGCGCACTTTACCAACCAGCTGAAAAATCTGGTGGGCGAGTACGGTATGATGAAGCGGCTCAGCGGCTGCCCCAATATCGTCCACAGTCTGGATCTGCGCTATGTTCAGCACGAGGACGGCATCGGCTGGGATCTGTATATCCGCATGGAGCTGCTGACTCCGCTGAAAAAGGTACTGCCCACGGAATACAGCGAACAGACTGTTATAGCCATAGGAAAAGACCTGTGTGCCGCCCTGACCGCCTGCGAAAAAGAACACATCATCCACCGGGACATCAAGCCGGAAAACATTCTGGTCTCCGAGGACGGGGTTTTCAAGCTGGGGGACTTTGGTGTCGCGAAGATAGCCATGGGAAATGGCACCGGCACGGTTACCGGTACGACCGGCTATATGGCTCCGGAGATCTCCAAACATGAGGCCTATGGCCCAACGGTGGACATTTACTCTTTGGGCATGGTTCTCTACTGGATGATGAACGAGCGGACACTGCCCTTTCTCCCCATGCCGCCCCAGATTCCTACCGCGATGCAGCATCAGGAGGCATCCAGCCGCCGCTTTCGCGGAGAAGCTCTGCCCGCGCCGAAAAACGGCAGTGAGGCACTGAAGCAGGTGGTTCTGAAAGCCTGCGCCTATCATCCGGAAGACCGCTACCAGACCGCTGACGAAATGCTGAGCGATCTGACGGGCTGTACAAGCAGCACTGTGTCAGAAAAGGCGGACACGGAAACCGCCAGACCAGATGAAAAAATCTCCGAAAAGAAACACGGCAGGAAAAAGCTGCCGCTCAAGCCCATTTTCGCGGCGGCTGCTGTACTATGCATTGCCAGCGCTGTTCTGCTTTTCATTCAGAGAAAGAAACCCGTTCCCGCACCCGAGGCAACAGTCCAGTCGCTGGCAGCAGAGGCCGCAGAAGAAACGACTGTGCCAGAGGCAACCGTAACAGCGGTGGACGAAACGGTTGATGATCCTGTTCTTGAGCTGAAGCTCTTCCCGGATGACAGCGCAAGCTTTTCAGATGTACGGCATGATACGCCACTGATCAAGGAGCGCATTTACGCTTTATCCGCTGATGCCAAGATCAGCATGAATGAGGAGACCGGGGAAATCGACGCGGCGATTCCGATGTCGGATATCGGATATGAGAACGATATCGAGAGTGTCCTGCGGGCAACAATCAACCGGAAGCAGGAACTTTACCTCATAAGATATGTCAGTCGCTACGAGTACATGTATGACGACAAGGATGGGGCCATCAGCCGGGAAGATATTACGGATGTATACCAGACGACGGTCGGTGAAATGAATCAAAAGCTGGGCATGCCTCTGGAAGTGGAGGATTACCGCGGCGAACCGCTTATTCTGGAAGAAAGCCAGCCCTGCATCTGCCTGACGCTGACTCAGGACCGGGTTGACAAATTATACAACGAGTTTGACAGGGACGGAACAGATACATTCGGTTTTGATGTGTCCATGAGCTACAGCGTATTCTTCCCCTATACCTATCGGGCTTCCGATGGCCTGACGTTTGTTATGGTCGCGTCCGGTTGGAAAGAAGAGAATCTCACCGGAGCCATTACCTATGGTCTGAGCCACGATGTCTTAAACAACGGATATTCTTTCCAGTACGCTGTCGTACCGGAGGCATATTGGGAGACAAGAGAATCCGGAACGTACTTTGGCCAAAAGCAGTGCGAATTTCAGGAACTGAAAGATCCTGACAACACTGTTTCCATTCGACTCCAGATATCCAATTACTCAGACGTTTCCGATTCCCTGATTGAAGAAGCCATCCGGCAGATGAAGGACAGGATGGATATCATTGGGACTCCGTATGCCTTTGGCATGGATATACAAAGTGAGGACACTGCCGTGATCCGCACAAACCCGGAGCGTCTGAGTGCCGATATGTTACAATTCTTCAGCGACTCTCCATCACTGCAGCTGGCATACTCTTCAGAAATTCCCACATGGGATATGAACGTAAAAAGTGTGGAGATCATACCGATAGGAGGCAGCGGAAATATTGGCCTGCAGGTTCAGTATACCGATGCGGCAGCTGTAGAAGAGCTGACATCCAAGTTGAGATGGAGAGACGACAAAACCCTGAGTTACGGCTGGTATGATGATCCACTGGTGTCTGCGCAGATCACCTCGACGATCACGGAAGACACACTTCTCTTCACCCAATTTCCGATGCTTGGAGCAGACAGTATTGATGAGCAATACCGCTACATTCTGGAGTTGATCGCCTACAACCTTCAGGCCGAACGAACCCGTGCATACACTTATTCCGCCGATTACAAGTTCAACAGCGACAGTGCGCATTTTGGACTGTCCAGGTTGACTGCGGAGGATGAAGAAATCATTCGTTATATTCAGGAAAATTATCCGGAATTTGAGGTTTGGACGGACGACGAACGCAGCAAATACCTATATGTATCCATGAAGGCAGAAATCGGGCCGAAGTTCTATTATGCCTGCTTTGATCAGATTGAGCAGATTTTTAAAGACTGCAAGTTGGATGACAGTGATCTGGATGGAGCAGTATTTTACTTAGTCGAAGAAACGGGCGACCAGCGCTGCCGTCTGGTATTCACAAGATTTTCTCAGGATGCCTACATGAGTTGCACCGGCAACTGCAAGGGATATCTTCTGGATGGATATACAGATGAATTTTCAAAGACTGCGTCCTGGCGGCCGTTCTTCCAGAAGAGGTCGTTCGAGATGTACACTGCCTGAGGTTCGGCTATGCGAAAAAATGAATTTGACGATCTTTTGAATTGCTATCCCCAGCTTCGTCTTCCGATCTCATGGGAGATGAAAACCTCTGCGCAATATAAAGACGCGGTACTGCGAGGGCGGCCAGTGACGACCGCCCCCTGCGTCGTGTTCTGCGCGGAGGACGATCTCCTGGAGGAAAAAACCGCCTTCGGGTCGGTGCGTCTCTGGAAAATCACCCACCGCGAGCAATTCGAGCGCGCTGTTCAGGCGCTGGCATACCGCTGCGAGCCAAGAGAAATTCCCAGAGCCGTGGGCGCGCAGTACATCGGCGGGCTTGCCAACTGGGAACGAATCCGAAAGCACAAATGTTCCTATCTTGCGTCCGGCGGAACAGACTGGAACGTGGAATTCCGCCGGTACACGCAGAACAAAGAAAATTATACGGACAGCCTGATTCTGTTGAGTACAGGCTATTACAGCGGCCTCTCCCCGGAGGAAGTGGGACTTCCCCCGGAAATATGGAAAGAGGCCTCCGGAGAAATCCGGAAATACCATGAATTGACCCATTTTATCTATCGAAAATGTTACCCGGGAGATATTCAGGTGATTCGGGATGAGGTTCTGGCGGACTGCGTCGGCCTGTGCGCCGCTTTTGACCGCTATGACGCCAGCCTCGCCAGAAAGCTTCTGGGTTTGGATAACGGTACTCTGCGTCCGGACGCCCGGCTGCGGCACTACGTCCCGGAGGATGTCCTTCCTCAGGCAATGAACGAGGCAGCGCTGTGGATCAACGGTCTGGAGAAACTATTAAGCCGGGTCCCCGATTTGTCGAAAAGGCAGAGAGAATCCCTGTGATATAGGGTATGCGCTCCTGAAAAAGCGCGGAATTGGAGGAAACCAAATGAACTTTGATGTGGCTTGCTACTCGGAACAGGGCGGACGCCCTGTCAATGAAGACGCTGTTTTCGCCGCCGGGACGCCGGGGACGCTTCTGACCCTCGTTGCGGACGGTCTGGGCGGCATGGGACACGGAGACCTTGCCTCAAGTGATGCCGCGGAACACCTCTCCCGCCTTTCCGCGCACCCTGTAGACGAGGACATGCTCTGCGGTGCGATTCAGGAGGAAAACCGGCGCATCTGGGACATGCATACGGACGGAAATCAAATGATGACGACCGTGGCAGTGCTCTGGGCGGATGGAACGGAAGCTTTTGCCGCCAATGTGGGGGACACAAGGCTGTACCAGTTCCGGAACGGGCAGGTCGCATTTCAGACCATCGACCACAGTGTCGCCCAGCTGTCCGTTTTTTCCGGAGAGATCACGCAGGCGCAGCTCCGGGGCTACGCCGGGCGGAACCACCTGCTTCGGGCGCTGGGCGCGGAGGAAGAAGTTCAGGTGGAACTGAATGATTTGGAAATACAGCCGGGAGATCGGTTTTTGCTGTGCTCCGACGGCTTTTGGGAATTGATTCTGGAAGAGGAAATGCTTTCCTGGGGCGGAGAAAGCACAGCAGCGCAATGGCTGGAACGGATGAAAGCGCTGGCCGTCAGCCGCTGCGGCGCTCAGGGAGACAACCATTCTGCCATTGCTATTGTCGTAACGGAGGGAACAGAAGATGCAAATTAACATCCATCGGATGCTGAAAAGAGCGGCGGACTGCCAGAAGCTCACCAACCCTGAGGACGCTTTGTCCGCAATCGTCCGAGAATACTCCGCGGAAGCGGAACTGTCCGAAAACGCGCTGGATCTGGTAGCGGCAGCCGTCAAGGAGCCGACTGACCAGCAGCCGGAGCAGGACAGGAAAAAGAGGCCGTAATTTTCTAAAGAATGGAGGCATTCCCCATGGCTCAGCAATTTCCGGATGTTCGCTTCCCCGGGTGGGAGGTAATCAGAAAGCTCGGCGAGGGCAGCTTCGGCGGGGTGTATGAGATACACCGCACCCTGCCCGACGGGCGGGTCGAAAAGGCCGCGCTGAAAAAATTGACCGTGCCGAAGGACAACAGCGAAATACGGGAGTTATACTCCCAGTCCTTCAGCAAGGAAAATATTACCGCCCATTACAAAGACCAGATGCGGGAGCTGGTCAACGAATATACCCTGACGCAGGAGCTGAACGGATGCCGGAACGTGGTTGCCTGTCACGATGTGCAGTGTGTGCAGCACGCGGACGGCATCGGATGGGACATTTACATCCGTATGGAGCTGCTGAAGCCCTTGAAGCTGGTCTTAAGCGCCGATTATCAGGAAATGGCCGTTCTGAAGCTGGGTCTTAGCCTCTGCAATGCGCTGCTCGCCTGTCAGGAGCATCATATCGTCCACCGGGACATCAAGCCGGAGAACATTCTGGTCTCCGACCGGGGCGAATTCAAGCTGGGCGATTTTGGCATTGCCAAGGTGTCAGAAAAGACCGCCACCGGCACTATGACCGGCACTATGGGCTACATGGCTCCCGAGGTTGCCAACCGCTGGCATTACGGCGCACAGGCGGACATTTACTCGCTGGGCATGGTCCTGTACTGGATGATGAACCGGCGCACTTTGCCTTTTCTCCCCTTTCCTCCGACTATCCCCACTGCCGCCCAGCGGCAGGAGGCGGCGAACCGCCGTTTTGCCGGGGAGAGTTTCCCACCGCCAATAAACGGCAGTCGGGAATTAAAGGCGATCGTTATGAAAGCCTGCGCTTTCTCCACGGATAAGCGCTACCAGACCGTCCGGGAATTGCGGCGGGACTTGTACGCGTGCTACCAGCAGCGCCGCACCGGAAAAGTCTCTGACGTATCCATTCCGGCAGACACGGACGAGGCCGATCTGACAAACGAACCGACTTCGGGCAATACGTACAGTGGAAACAGAAGTTTTCAAAACAACAGCCGGAACGAGAAGACCGGCACTTTGAATACCGACACCGCAAAAACTGGCACTGGCCGCTTTACTGCCTCGCCGGAAAAAAAGAAATCCCACAAATGGGTGTGGATCCCGGTGTGCATTCTGCTGCTCTGCGGCAGTGTGCTGGGGATAAGGCAGGCGATGACGGCAGCGTACAATGCGAAACAAACAGCATATCTGGAAGCACAGCGTCTGCTGGACGAAGAAGAATATTCCGCGGCGGCGAAAGCCTTCGACGCGCTGAAAGGTTTTGAAGACAGCGCCAATAAGGCGCAGGAAGCTCATATGCAGGAAATGGCACAGAATTATCTGGCTGCACAGCAGCTAATAGACGATGGAGAGTACCTCGCAGCGGCAGAAGCCTTTGACGCGTTGGACGGCTATGACGACAGCGCCGACAAGGCACAGGAGGCTCGCCAGCTGCAGGAGATGGCGCAGGACTATCAGGCTGCACAGCAGCTGATGGATGACGGAGAATATCTCGCGGCGGCAGAAGCCTTTGACGCGCTGGAAGGTTTTGAAGACAGCGCCGACAAGGCACAGGAGGCTCGCCAGCTGCAGGAGGCGGCACAAGACTATCAGGCCGCACAGCAGCTGATGGATGACGGAAAATACATGCAGGCCATGTGGGCCTTTTCCGCGTTGGACTTCCGGGACAGTGCAGAAAAAGCGCAGGAGGCCAAAAGCAAATATATCAGCAATCAGCCAGCATTGGTAGCTGGAGGTTACCACACCGTTGGACTACATAAGCATGGGACTGTGGTTGCTGTAGGAGCGAGTAATAATAGTCGATGTGACGTCGATAGCTGGACAGACATTGTGGCCGTGGCGGCTTTTCACCACACCGTGGGACTGCGCAGTGATGGAACCGTGGTTGCCACGGGGTTGAACAATGAAGGGCAATGCGACGTCGATAGTTGGACAGACATTGTGGCCGTGGCTGCTGGATGGAAACACACCGTGGGACTGCGCAGTGATGGAACCGTAGTTGCTGTGGGGTTTAATGATGATGGTCAATGCGACATCGATAGTTGGACGGACATTGTGGCCGTAGCTGCTGGAAGCAGGCACACCGTTGGACTACGCAGTGATGGAACTGTAGTTGCCGCGGGACGAAATGATGAAGGGCAATGCCGCGTCGATAGCTGGACGGACATTGTGGCTGTGGCTGTGGCTGCTGGCGCAAATCACACCGTGGGACTGCGCAGTGATGGAACCGTAGTTGCTGCGGGGTCGAATAAATATGGTCAATGCGACGTCGATAGCTGGACAGACATTGTGGCTGTGGCTGTCGGATTTTACCACACCGTTGGACTGCGCAGCGATAGAACTGTGGCCGCTACAGGGTCAAATGACTATGGTCAATGCAATGTCAGCAGCTGGAAGGGTATCCGTCGTCCACAGGAGTAAAGAAAGCAGGAGGGCATCTCCATGTATGAAAATATCCGCTTCCCCGGCTGGGAGGTCGTGCGCAAAATCGGCGAGGGCAGCTTTGGCGGGGTTTATGAAATACACCGCACTTTGCCCGACGGGCGGGTCGAAAAGGCCGCGCTGAAAAAATTGACCGTGCCGAAGGA
>ENA-OURV01000737-OURV01000737.1-human-gut-metagenome-genome-assembly--contig:-NODE-737-length-27982-cov-2.715150_pt1 | contig 27982 bp, 27 predicted proteins | sample MGYA00242141_ERZ509072 | MGnify/ENA primary metagenome ERZ509072 (study PRJEB26280, sample SAMEA2338763) | human gut metagenome | biome: human gut; feature: human-associated habitat; material: faeces... | reverse complement strand
GCATCAGCACGCTTCATCTGGTTGCCGAACTTCATGCTGCCGCTGTGGATGATCGTCGCGATATCAGCATCTCTGAGTCTTTCAGCTGCAGACAGTGCGTTAAGGTAAAGCGCCTTGTCCCAAACGACGTAAACGTCGCATTCTCTGGATTCGGGCTTAACGCCGCATTCCTTCATGAGTTCAAGCACGCGTTCAATGCCCATGGCAAAACCGCAGGCCGGAGCATCGCGTCCGCCCAGCATTCCGATGAGCGGGTCGTAGCGGCCGCCCCCGCAGATTGTGCCCTGAGCACCGAGTTTATCGGTCACCCATTCAAAGACCGTGAGGTTGTAATAGTCCAAACCGCGGACCAGTCTCGGATTGACAACATAGTCGATACCTTCGGCTTTCAAAATTGCTTCCAGGTCTGCAAGGAACTGTTTAGATTCTTCGCCTAAGGAGTCATAGAGCTTCGGCGCATTATTGACCAAGTCCTGCATGTCGGGGTTCTTGGTGTCGAGAATGCGCAGCGGGTTGGAATAAAGACGACGAGAAGCGTCTTCGTCCAGAATATCTTTGTGAGCCTCGAAGTATTGGATCAATACTTCTCTATAGGCTTTGCGGTCTTCAAGCTGGCCTAAGCAGTTGAGTTCAAGGCGAACCGGAGCAATTCCGAGGCGCTTCCAGAGGCGGTTCAGCATTAAAAGCTGTTCGGCATCCGTATCCGGTCCCTTGAAGCCCATTGCTTCCATACCGAACTGATGGAACTGGCGATAACGGCCTCTCTGCGGACGTTCGTGACGGAACATCGGTCCCATGTACCACAGACGCTTCGGTCCTTCATAAAGAAGATTGTGTTCAATACAGGCACGTACGACAGAGGCCGTGTTTTCCGGACGCAGAGAAAGCTCGTCGCCGTTTAAGGAATCGACGAAGGAATACATTTCCTTTTCAACGATATCAGTCACTTCGCCGATACCGCGTTTAAACAGACGAGTCTGTTCGACGATCGGAGTACGAATGTGCTGATAACCGTAAAGTTTCGCCAGAGAGGAAGCTTCTTTTTCAAAGAAGTGCCAAAGAGGGGCATCTTCCGGCAGCATGTCGCTCATGCCGCGAATTGCCTGAATCTTTTCAATCGCCATTATTGTTCCTTAGCATTTTGGTAATTTTTCTGAACGTACTCTTCGATGAGCGAATGGAATTCTTCGCTCATCTTCGGCCCTTTCAAAGACCCCCATTTCTTACCGTCGATAAAGACGGGAGAAACCGGCGCCTCGCCTGAGCCCGGCAGAGAAATACCGATGTTTGCATGACGGCTCTCTCCGGGGCCGTTCACGACACAGCCCATCACCGCCACATTCATGTTTTCAACTCCCGGATTATGCTTGCGCCAATCCGGCATTCTCAACTTAATAAAATCCTGAGTTTCCTTTGCCAGCTCCTGGAAGAGGCAGCTGGTCGTGCGTCCGCAGCCCGGGCAGGAAACAACCTGAGGCGTGAAGTTCCTCATCCCGAGAGCCTGCAGGATCTCGCACGCAAGTTCGACTTCCGCTGTACGAGACTGGCCCGGTTCCGGTGTCAGCGAAACACGGATCGTATCTCCGATATTTTCCAGCAGGAGCACGGAGAGTGCAGCGGTCGTAGAAACCGTACCTTTAAGTCCCATTCCGGCCTCGGTCAAACCGAGATGCAGAGGATAAGCACAGCGAGCCTCGAGCTCACGGTAAACGGCGATCAAATCCTTGACACCGCTCACTTTCGCGGAAATAGCTACCTGAGAGGGCTTCATACCGAGCTCAACAGCTCGATCCGCATTTTCAACCGCGCTTCTTACTAAGGCCTCACGAAGTACTTCTTTTGCGTCGAGCGGATTCTCGAGCTTTTGATTTTCCGACATCATGCGGGCCAAAAGATCTTGGTCGAGCGAGCCCCAGTTGACGCCGATTCGAACGGGCTTGTCATACTTCTTCGCGAGCTCAATCATTGTGCGGAAATTTTCTTCCTGCTTGTCGCCTTTTCCGACGTTGCCGGGATTGATTCGATACTTAGAAAGCGCCTCGGCGCATTCGGGATATTCGGTCAGCAGTTTGTGGCCGTTGTAATGAAAGTCGCCTACCAGCGGAACAAAGCAGCCTGCTTCATCCAGCCTCCTGCGAATTTCAGGGATCGCTTTTGCAGCTGCCGGAGTGTTGACCGTAAGACGAACAAGCTCGCTTCCTGCCTGAGCGAGCTCTAAAACTTGTTTGGTCGAGGATTCGACATCGGCCGTATCCGTGTTCGTCATGGACTGGATCACTACGGGGCGGCCGGCGCCGATCTCAACGATATTGTCCTTCCAGCGGACAATCATCGGTTCTTTTTGTGAAGAGGACATTCGTTATTTTTGAACCAAAGTAAACACGGTGGAAGTCGCGCGATTATTGATATTCAGATCAACAGGTGCGCCGTCAACTTTCACAAAGCCCTTAGCACGGTTGCCGACGGAGACTTTGAAAGGATACGGAACTTCATAATCCCGAGTTTCACCGCTCTTTAACTGAGCATTGTGAACGAGCTTCTTGTCCTGGTAAACACCGAACCAACATTCCCCGCCTTCGGCACCGATCGTCACTTTGTACGTTCCGTTGGCGGATTTCGGAACCACGAGGTCCCAGCGGCCTTCAGCTTCGTTATGAGTCAGCGTCAGCAGTTTAGACGGAGCAGCAGCTGCCGGCGCTGCAGCGGCAGCTGCCTTCTTGGCCTCTTCTGCTAAGCGCTTTTCTTCAGCAACTTTCGCTGCGGCTGCTGTCTCAGCTTCTTTTTGCAGTTTTTCTTTTAATGCGGCATCCCGATCAGCCTGTGTCTGAGCTTCTGCTGCGGCCGGAGCCGAAGCAGCGGCAGCGGGCTGAGGAGCGGGTTCAACCGTTGTGTTGGAAACCAAAACAGGAACGGCTTCAGGAGTCTTTGCAAGTTCAGAAGCCGGAGCGGCTGCCTCAGCCGGCTGTGTAGCCTCTGCCTGAGGAACTTCGGCAGCTTTTTCGGTTTTTTGACTCATGTAGTAGTTGTAGCCGATCCAACCCAATGCAATCACAACCGCCAAGAAAAGCAGCCCGGCAACAAATTTACCGACAAAGTTTTTCGGCTGAGCGTCATGGTAAGGCGCCAGCTCCTGAGTTGTACGGCGAATAAAGGTGCGGGGATCCTTATCGTCCGGCGCCAGCGCCGCATTAAAGAGCGAAATAATCTTCGCTTCGTCCACACCTAATAAACGAGCATAGCTGCGGAGATGGGCGCGGGCATAAACAGGCGTCGGGAAAACTTTATAGTTATCCGACTCCAAACCTTCGATCTGATCCGGTGAGATTCTCAGCTGAGAAGACACCTGATCGATACTCAATTCTTTATTTTCACGAGCAATACGCAACAAGCCGCCGTACGTCGTTGCTTCAGACGGCTGGTCTTTGGCTTCCAAGTTGATATTGTTCTCAGACATTTTTCTCGCCTCCTGTTGCCTTTGCCGGGCTCTTAATCTCTTTGATGATTATCTCGCGATTTGCTCTCTTTTCTGCGAGCTTAGTACGGTCTTTAATTTCCCCGGCCAACTGACCGCAGGCCGCATCGATATCGTCACCGCGGACCTTTCTCACAGTAGTGACAATACCTGCGCCGTTCAGTCGGTCGGCAAAGGCTTTGACCTCTTCGGGCTTACTGCGCTCAAGACCGGATCCCGGGAAGGGATTAAAGGGGATCAAGTTGAACTTGCAGGGAATGTCCTGAACCAAAGTAATCAGTTCTTTGGCCTGTGCGAGTGAATCATTCACGCCGCCGATGAGAATGTATTCAAAGGTGATGAAATCTCTCGGGGCGTGTTCCAAATAACGCTTGCAGGCCGCGAGCAGCTGCTCGAGCGGATGCTTGCGGTTGACCGGCATGATCTTGTCTCTAAGCTCATTGTTCGGAGCATGGAGACTTACTGCCAATGCGACCGGACACTGTTCGGCAAGCTTATCCATCTGCCTGACCAGGCCGGAAGTGGAGACGGTAACGCGGCGGCGGGATAAGCCGTAGGCGTTATCGTCGAGCATCAGTTTCAGGGATGGGATGACAGCGTCCAAATTCTGGAGCGGCTCACCCATGCCCATCATGACAACATTGGAAATTACTCTTTCGTTTTCATCGGTGATACCGAGATCTTTTCTTAAAGTGTGTTCGGCATGCCAAAGCTGACCAATAATTTCCGATGCTTTCAAATTACGGTTAAAGCCCTGCTTACCCGTCGAACAAAACAGACAGTTCATTGCGCAGCCGGCCTGAGAAGAGACACAAAGCGTGCCGCGGCCGTCCTGAGGAATATAAACCATCTCAACGGCGTTACCGCTGCCGACGTCAAGCAGCCATTTACGAGTTCCGTCAGCAGCTGTTTTATCCCGAATGATTTCGGGACCCCGAATCTCAGCAACCTTCTCGAGTTTGGCTCGGAAGGACTTGGCGAGATCCGTCATTTCAGAAAAATCGCGTGCTCCGCGGCGATGAATCCAACGCTCAAGCTGTTTCGCACGGAAAGGCTTCTCTCCGAGATCTTCACAAAACTTCTTCAGCCCCTCGGCATCAAATCCAAGGAGGTTCACTTTCTGAGGCAACTTTTCTTCTGTCATGATCGGGTGTTATCCCCGCTTGCGCGGGGATATTCTTTACATCGCTAACTAAACTACATGCGCGGTCGATTAACGGCCGGCGTAGATGTCCATCTGCGGGAAGAAGAAAGCGATTTCAACGGCAGCTGTTTCAGGGCTGTCGGAGCCGTGAACAGCGTTAGCGTCGATAGACTGAGCGAAGTCGGCTCTGATGGTGCCCTTGGCAGCCTTCTTCGGGTCGGTAGCGCCCATGAGTTCACGATTCTTCATGATGGCATTTTCACCTTCGAGAACCTGAATCTGAACGGGACCGGAAACCATGAAGTCAACCAGATCTTTGAAGAAGGGGCGTTCACGGTGAACAGCGTAGAAAGCTTCGGCTTCCTGGCGGGAAAGCCACTTCATTTTGGAAGCAACGATCTTGAGGTTGTTGGATTCAAAACGGGAGTAGATCTGACCGATAACGTTTTTGGCAACTGCATCGGGTTTAATAATCGAAAGTGTGCGTTCAATAGCCATTTCAATCTCTTAAAAACGAAAAAAGTAAAAAATAGAAATGCAGAGGATTCCGCACTTCTTTTTGTCTAAAAGACAATCGGTTGATTTTATCATGCAGGGATTAAGGACTAAGGTTTTACGAGAGGCTGAAACGCCTGATTACTTAGTTTTCCGCTGTGCAAGGTTTCCTGCAACCGGTCAAGGTGCAGGCGTATTCGAAGGTTTGAAACGGTAGGTCAGGCCGAGCAGGATCAAGTTAATCACAGCTACCACGATGAACGTCTCCAAACCGGAAGAAACAAGTTCTGTGGCGCGATCCTGCCAGATCATTTTCGGAACTTCAATAAAAACTACGGCGGTAAATGCGACCGGAAGAATGATCGCGAAGCGAAGTGCTTTGAGGGTCACGAGTTTGCTTTCGACATAGAAGCTTCTGGCAAACCAAATCGAGGGAAGGATAAAAAGCAGATAGATCGCGACAGAAGCTTTGACAAATGTGTAGGCGTGGATCATCAGTCCTCCGTTTACCGAAGCGATATCGTGCACTACCCAAACCAAGAAAGCCAGCATGCCCGGTTCAAACAGCATGATTAAAGACAAAATCAGCACAGCAGAAACCGGAAGTCTCGGACGATGGATCTTTAACTGCCGCGCCAGCCATAATGAGCAAAACAGCATCACAGTTGTTGCAATCAGTGTGCGGACAGCCATAAGAAATTCCATGCGTTCACTCCTATTTCTTCTCTCGATCTTTTTTCGGCTGGTGACTAATGGGATAATTATCCGCTACCTGCGGACTCATTCTCAGGTAAGCAGTGATCACCATGAGCACTGCAATATAAGCACCCATCGTATATCCGGCAGGAATCGCCACCGTAAATCCGTGAGAGCCCAAGATAATGAGCGGCAGAATGCCGGCTGCCAACACAATAAAGAAAGCCGAGGACCACATGATTCTCAGTGCCCGAACCAGGCTTTCGCGGTTGTGACGGATGTAAAGCAGCCAAGAAGCAAAAATGCTTTGACCGATGGCAACCAAAATACAAATCATGGCGAGCGCCACATACAGCTGGTCCAGCGTGGCCATCTTATGAATGGTTCCGTAAAGCAGCGATATGCTCGGAGACTCGTAATTGGCGCTGGTAAAGCTCAGCCACAGAGAAGGAAGAACATCGCGAATCAGACTAATTGAAAGGAGCGGCAGTCCAATAAACAGGAAGACAATACAAAGCGCCAGCCCCCACGTCGAGATGCCCTGCCCTTTGGTTTTGACAACATACGTGGGAAACCAGACACAGAAACCCAACGCAAACAAAAAAGCAAACCAGTACTCAAATACTCCGCTTTCTTCCACTCTCTTTCTCCTTAGTTTTATTTGTTTATTAGTTGCTGAATGTTTTTCCAGCGGCCTCAGAATACTTTACGTAAATACCCACGCCTAAGGCAAGTACCAGCGACAGGCATAAGAACGGTAGGTCTTCTTTGGCAAGATTTACTCCGAAAGATCCGAACAGCAGATACGGCGCAGCTGCCTGAGACACCAGATTTAAGAGGTAGCCGAGACCCGTGAAGAGCAGGACTAAATTTATCGTCCCGCGGGCGCGGCTTTCCACGATAAGCTAAGCCGCATACAAAAAAGAAATGATGGCCCCGGTCGACAGTCCCCAGCTCATCCAAGAAAGCGTCAGTACCGAACCCACCCCCCAGGATGCAAAAGGCAGCATCGTGTTGTTGAGCTCGGCGTTATTCACGTACGTGAGCACGGGCAAAAGGATCATCAAAATAGAGGCAGAAAATGCCAGACCGAAACTTAAGTCCTTCTTGAAAAATTTTAGGGCGAAGGCCGGCACCAGAATGATGAGCAGCAGCTCCGCCAAAATTTTTACAAACAGAATTACGATCTGAAAAACCAAAGACGTCATTTCCGTTAAATCTTCGGTTCCTCGGATCGAGCTTCCTGCTCAGCCTCTTCAGTCATTCCGCCGATTTCGATTTCATCGATTTCGTCGATTTTTTCCGGCTTGGGACCCGGTTCAAAAACGGCAATGCTTTCAACGTGCGCCGTATGCGGGAACATATTCATCACGCCGGCAGACAGCAGTTTCCAGCCGCCTTCCCTTACGAGCAGCGCAGCATCGCGGGCCAGCGTTGCCGGATTGCAGGAAACATAAACCAAACGAGCGGGACGCTTATCCGTGTCCGCGAGCGAGCGGCAAAGCGCCATAGCGCCTTCACGAGGCGGATCGATCAGAACACGATCCACGCCGCCAAGCTTGTTCCAGACGGCATCCCAATCGTCCAGCGTCCAGTCAAACAGGTTACGAGCCTCAAATTCAGTCTTGTCTGCGAGATTATTGTCTTTTGCACCTGCACGGGCACGATCAACCAGTTCGGTGCTTCCCTCGATACCGAGAACTTTTGCTGATCTTGTCGCCAGCGGCAGCGTAAAGTTGCCGAGACCGCAGAAGAAATCAATGACTTTGGACGAGGGTTCAAGATGCAGCAGACGAAGCACTCTGGTGACCATCACTTCATTTAAGCGATGATTTACCTGAGTGAAGTCTGTCGGTCTGAAGACGACTTCCACACCGGTTTCTCGATGGTGCAGTTTCAGTCGAGTCGCATTTTCAGGGTCCATCGGATAAATGGAATCCGGGCCTTTCGGCTGATACCAAAAATCGACGCCGTAGTCTTTTTGGAACTGTCTGAGTTTTGCTTCATCATCAGCCGTCAGTTTTTCCAAGACACGAAGCACTAAAGCCAGCGCTTCATCTGTCACGGCCAACTCAATCTGAGGAAGCTTCTTGCGAAGCGATAAAGAGTTAATGAGTTCGCGCAGGGGAACCAAAAGATCGCTGACACGCTTGGGAAGAATTTCGCAACTCTTCATGTCTGCGATAAAACTGGAACGCTTTTCATGGAAGCCCACGAGCACGGTTCCTTTTTTCGCGACTTCACGCACAGACAGACGGGCACGATGACGGTATCCCCATACAGAGCCGTAGATCGGTGCCAGAACCTGTTCAGGGCGGACTCTGCCGATATGCCACAAGGCGTCCATCAAAACCTTTTGCTTCATGGCCACCTGAGCATGGGCCTCGAGATGCTGCATGGCGCAGCCTCCGCAGCTGCCGTCCTTGACGCCGAAGTGAGGGCACTTCGGCAAAACGCGAAGCGGGGATTCCTTATAAATTTCGGTTGTCAGTCCTAATTCAAAAGAAGGTTTGCTGCGGTAGACCTCGTATTCGACTTTCTCGCCGGGGAGCGCCCCCTCGATGAAAACGACTTTACCGTCACGGCGTGCGACACCGCGGCCTTCCTGATCCAGAGACTCAATAACGGCGACATACTTTGCCCGTTCTTTTTTAGCTCGTGCCATGAATTTTCCTAACTACTAACTTAGCGCTTTTGGAGCATTGTAAGAGGATCGATCGGTTTGCCGTTTTTACGTATTTCAAAATGGACACGGGGAGAAACATCCGTTGTTCCCATCACGGCAATCGCCTGGCCCTTACGAACTTGATCGCCCTGTTTTACCGAGATCGATTTCACCCGGCCATAGACAGAAACACAGCCGTCTTTATCGCGAATCATCACGACCTTACCGTAACCCTGGACCTGACCGTCAAAAAGCACCGTACCGTTCACAGCAGCGTGAACCTTTTCGCCTTCGGATCCAGCGATATCGATACCTTTATTCAAGCCGCCGAAATTCTGAATAATCTTTCCTGAAGCCGGCCAACCGTAGGTACCGTTTGCGCTTCCGACGGAGCTGCTTGAAGAAGCGGTCTGGGTACTACTTACGGATGCAGCAGGAGCTGTGCTTGAAGAAGTCGACGCCTTAGCAGAGCTGCTCGAACTCGTCTGTGTTTTTGTGTTGGCTTCGACTCTGCGAATATTGGCCTCCGTTGAAGATGACACGGACAAGCGGAGTTTTTGACCGACCAACAGATGAGAGGGGTTTGTCAGATGATTCTCGCGTGCAACCACGGCAGGATCGAGGCCGTAGCGGGAGGAAATCGCATACAGCGTGTCTCCGGGCTTAACGGTATAGACGGATGCCGTCGCTGAACCGTCCGTTATCGGGGCATTGCCTCCGGTAAACGAACAGCCGGCCATCACCGAAGCAAACACCATCGGCCAAAGATACTTACTGCAATTCATAACTCCTCCATGAGCCTCTTTTATTTCTCTACCGAACAGATTTTAAGTAAAAACCGTCCTAATCGTCAGAACAAATCGAATTATTCTCAGGACTGAAAGCTGTTACACCACGTCCGAACGGTATCCAGCATCCCGTAATTCGTCATATCCACTTGAAGCGGCGTAACGCTGACGTAATTGTGCGATGTTGCCCAGAAATCGGTTCCCTGAGTGCTGTCACGCGCGTCACCGGCGGCGCCGAGCCAATAGATCGTCTCACCTCGCGGGTTAACCTGCTCGATCACGGATTGCGCTGCGTGACGACGGCCAAGGCGTGTCACGACTAATCCGGAGAGCTGGTCAATCGTTGTATTGGGAATATTGACATTCAGCAGGAACGGTGCGGGAAGCGGATTTTTAATAAAGTTGTCCACAATATACTCAGCGACTTCCGCGGCGGAATCCAAACAGGACCAACCCGAATGCACTTGAGAAAAAGCAAAGGACGGGCAGCCAAATAAAAAGCCTTCCATCGCGGCTGCAACAGTACCGGAATAAAGCACATCGTCGCCCATATTTTGTCCGCAGTTGATGCCGCTTAAAACGATATCCGGTTTTTGAGGCAGCAAGCCGGTTAAAGCAATATGGACACAATCCGAAGGCGTACCGTTCACAAAGAAAACATTTTCCTGAACCTGACGAACGGAAAGCGGACGGTTAAGCGTTAAGGAGTTGCTGGCCCCGCTGTGGTTTTGTTCGGGTGCAACCACTGTGACATTGCCGAATCGGCGAATTCGACGAGCGAGTTCCTGAATACCGGGTGCTAAATAACCGTCGTCGTTTGAAATCAAAATATTCATCGCTCTCCTCAAATATAGCCGAAGTGTTTAGCCTTCAATTATCGCGATTTTCCGGCTTCTTAGCCAATGACGAGAGCGCAGACCGAGGACTGTTCGTGCAAAAGCGCATTCTAGCCGGTACAAGAAAGGCAAAAGCCGTAGGTTTTTTAAATCTCTACGGCTGCGCATCAACGTCGGCAATCGGCCGACGAAATTTTCAGTCCTGTCGAATCGATTAGGCCGTAGCCTTAGACAGGGTCATTCCTGCAGATACAGTAACGACTTTTTGCTTCTTCTCTTTTTTCTCAGACTTTTTAGCAAGGGAGATCAATTGGAGAGAAGCCCCGGCTAATAAAAGACGAGTTTTCATTGGAAGAGATTCAGGCATTTAGTCCTCAAAGGTTGTTATGAAATCACCTTCCAATTTAGTAATTCAATATGACAGCTTTATGACAAAAATGAGATAAATCTCAAAGTTTAGTGTTTATCCTTAGACGCTTACCATGACGCGGTAACCTCTTCTTTCAAGTTTGTCGCGGATTTTACAAAGTGACTCTTTATCTGCCTTTTTTAAACCGGCCGCCGGTGTGTCGCGGTCAAGGGTGTAAATCATGACTTCCCGAGGCTTGATTTCTTCCAGCACATCAATCCACGGATCTACAAACTCGTCTGTCGTGTTATCCACGGACTGTCCTTCAAACTCACCTTTCATGAACATCGTCTGAATAATCGGACGAACCGTCATGTTTTTGAGTTTCTCGATGACACCTTTTACATCGTACTTGGCGTTCGGACGATCAATGCGCTTGATGTAGTCCGCGTTTACGGTATCGAGCTTCATAATCGGGTTGTCCACTTTTGCCAAAGCTTTAACAACCTTCTCGCGCGCAAGGAAGGTAGAGTTGCTTAAGACGCTGATTTTTGCGTTGGGAAAATAGCGATCTCTAAGCTCAATCGTGTCATCAATGATGAGGTCAAAATCAGGGTGAGACGTCGGTTCTCCGTTACCGGCAAAAGTAAAGACATCGGGAACGACGCCTGTTTTCTGCAGATAAATAAGTTTCTTTTCCAGAGCTGTTCGAACTTCTTCCCGCGTAGGGAGCTTGCGTTTGGCGTCGTGGTCTTTATTAAAGCCGCATTCGCAGTACACGCAGTCAAAAGAGCAGACTTTGGCTTCAGCCGGCAAAAGATTGATCCCTAAAGAAGTACCTAAGCGTCTGGAATGAATCGGTCCGAAGATTGGTGAAGGAAAAAGAATACAAGCCATGCCGACCTCCTCCGTGAGAACCGCAAATAACAAAAAAGGCTGCCACTTGGACAGCCTTTCGAGAATTTGTGGTCGGGGCGGCGGGATTCGAACTCGCGACCCCTTGCACCCCATGCAAGTGCGCTACCAGGCTGCGCTACGCCCCGACTCAAGAACCGTGATATTACACGATTTTTTTTAATTGTGCAAAAACTCTTCGATTTTTTCTAAGTTATAGACGACAGAATCAAATTCTTCCCAATCGATTTCCGGCTGAGAAAAGGTCCCGGCCCCTTCAAAACCAGAGAAAGAAGTCTCCGGAAGCTGTGGTGCAGATGCACCGGCTTTTGCTTCTCTGTCTTCTTTATTCAAAATTTCTCTTGCCGCATCAATACGATAGCCGTCCCCATAAAGAAGCTCCCGTATTCTGCGGGCAATCAAAATATCTTTTGCGCGGTAAGCACGCTGGCTCCCGCGCTTCATCGGTCTGAGCTGAGAAAATTCTTTTTCCCAAAACCTCAGGACATAATCTTTTACACCACAAAGTGAGCTCGCTTCCCGAATCGGAAAATACCTTTTCGAAGGTATCGGCGGCAATTCAGGAAGCTTTTTCTTTCTAGGCATCCGCTATCAAGCCTTTTGGCGGAGGTTGTAATCGATAAAGTCCGTCAGTTTCTTGGAAGGATGGAAGTAGACATCCAAACGGGTCGGAGCGTCAAACCATTCCTTGGCCTCCGGATCAAAGAACATTTTGTAGGCTCTTCCGCAGATTTCAAACCTGCCGAGTGTCGTGAGTTTTACTTCCTCTCCGGTTGCCAAAACATCCGAAATGGTCTGGAAAAACTGAGTCACAAAAACTCGAGACATCTCGCGGCTGAAGCCGAGCTCTTCGAAGAGAACTTCTTCGAGCGTGCTGCGGTTCATTGTGTTCTTATCCCCAAGCAACTCTTTGACGAGTTCAAAATTGTCAGGACCAATGTTTGCCATGACTTCCCCTTAATCTCTCAAGACTGCACCCTCTTTAGCGAGGGCTTCTACCACAGCGGCGACGGCCTCATCAGCCTCTTCCTCAGAAAGCTGAGCATCCGGGCGCTGGAGCAACATGTTAAACGCAAGGCTCTTCTTCCCTACATTAGCACCATCCTGGGGTTTGTAAAGATCAAAGAGTTTGAAAGATGACAAACTCAGCAGGCGCGGATCCTTCTTCGCAGCCTTGCGAACGGCATCCATCAGCTTCTGAACCGGAACTGCATCGTCAATGAATACGGCGATGTCGCGGGACATCGGCTGGAACTTAGACAGACTGCGGTTGACCGGTACTCCGATATCAAGAAGCGCTTCTTCCTTGAGTTCAAAGACTATCGGAGAATGCGGCAGCTCATACTTATGAGCCAATTCCGGGTGAAGCTCACCGATAAATCCGATTTCTTCGCCGTCGAGATAAGCCGTGGCGGCGCGTCCCGGATGGAGTGCAGGATGGTTAGATTTTTCGAAGCGGAGATTGCGGCCCGGAAGCAGCATCTCTACTGCGCCCTTTAAGTCGAAGAAGTCAAAGTTTCTGGCCTTCTCTCCCCACTGAGCGGGACGGGCAGAACCGTATACCAGTGCGGCAAGATGCAGCGGCTGATACACGCCTTCAACGGCGGAGTCGGAACCCTTAACGGAAGGATCACGCCTGAAGATGCGGCCCAATTCAAACAAAGCGGCTCTGTCAGCCTTGCGATTGAGGTTGTACTTAAGGCGATCCACCAAACCTGAGATCAGCTGTGTTCTCATCACAGCCATTTGAGAAGCGATCGGATTCAAAACCTTGATCGGATCTTTCACTTCGGCAAAGTCTGCTTCAGCATCTTCACTGATGAAGGAATAGTTAATCAGTTCCTGGAAACCTAAACCAGCCATCTTCTTGCGAAGTTCATGACGGTCGAGTTTTGCTTCAGAACGTTCGAGCATAGCTACGCGAGCCAGCGGCGGAATTTCCGTCAGGTTCTGATAACCGTAAAGACGAGCAACTTCTTCGATCAGGTCTTCTTCAATCTCAATGTCAAAGCGATAGCTCGGCGCATCTACAACGAAGGTGTTTCCTTCTTTCTTGAAAGAGAAGCCTAAGCGAGTAAAGCACTCGGCCATTTTGTCGTCGGAGATATCTGCACCGATGACTTTTCTGCAGCGGTCAGCTCTCATGCGAACGGGTTCGCGAACGGGCAGCTCTTCGATTTCGTCGACAACCGGACCGACCTTGGTTTCAGAGGTACCGCAGATCTCGAGGATCAGGCGAGTGATGTATTCCATGTGATCCACATTGGACTGGAAATCCACACCGCGCTCGAAACGATAGGCAGCATCGGTCGAGAAGTTTAATTTTCTGCAGCGGCCCTGAATGGCTTTGGGCCACCAAAAGGCAGCTTCAATAAAGACATTCTTCGTCTCCAGCGAGACGGCGGCATGATCGCCGCCCATGATGCCGGCGATGGCTTCAATGCCGTTGTTGTCGCTGATCACTCCGAAATACGGATCGATATCGACGGTCTGACCGTTGAGCAGTTCGCCCTTCTCGCCTTCTTTACCCCAGCGAACAGTCAGCGGACCGTCAAGCTTATCGAGGTCAAAAATATGAGTCGGACGGCCGAGCTCGAGCATGACGTAATTGGAAATGTCCACCAACGCAGAAATCGAACGTTGTCCAGAACGTTCCAGGCGGTCCTTCATCCACTGAGGCGTCGGAGCCTTCGCATTTACGCCGCAGACCACACGGCCGGCGAACCGTCCGCAAAGATCCGGGGCCTCATTGCGTACTTCGTGAACGCGGTCGCAGGTGGCCGGAACCGGAGAGAAATCCGGGAGGGAAAGCTCGGCACCGGTCAGCGCTCTCAAATCGCGGCCGACACCGATCACGCTTAAAGCGTCACCGCGGTTCGGAGTTGCTTTGACTTCAATCTTCTTGTCATCTAGACGTTCGTAGACGCGAATGTCTTCTCCGACAGGCGCATCTTCCGGAAGAATCCACAAACCGGAATGATCTTCGCTGATACCTAACTCTCGGCTGGAGCAGAGCATACCGTTGCTCTCGACACCGCGGAGTTTGGCTTTTTTAATCTTGAAATCGCCGGGGAGAACGGCGCCGATGGTGGCGCAGGGTACCTTGACGCCAGCCTTAACGTTCGGAGCTCCGCAGACGATCTGTACGGGCTCGCCCTTGCCGATATCGACTGTACAAACATGCAGTTTGTCTGCATTCGGATGCTGTTCGCAGGTCAATACCTGAGCAACGACCACTCCGGTGAAGGCCGGCGCAATCGGTTCTGCGCCTTCGATTTCCAGGCCGCCCATCGTCAGGGTTTCGCACAGCTCATCGCTGCTGAGGGCAGGATTGATGTAATGGCGCAGCCACTCTTCTGAAAATAACATTTTTATCCTTTCGCCGATTAGTTGAACTGTTTGAGGAAGCGGAGGTCGCCTTCGAAGAAAAGACGAAGGTCATCGATTCCGTAGCGGAGCATGGTCAGTCTTTCGAGGCCGGAACCGAAAGCAAAACCGATGTAGCGTTCCGGGTCTAATCCGAAGTTTCTGACCACATTCGGATGGACTTCACCGGAGCCGCTGATTTCCAGCCATTTTCCTTTTCTAGGACCGCTGGTGAACATCATGTCCACTTCAGCGCTCGGTTCAGTGAACGGGAAGTAGCTCGGACGGAAACGAACGATTAAGTCGTCCGTTTCAAAGAAATGCTTCAGGAAGTCAACGTATACGCCCTTCAAGTCGGCAAAACTGATGTTTTCGTCGATCCAAAGACCTTCGACCTGGTGGAACATCGGGGAATGCGTTGCATCGGAGTCCACGCGATAGGTCCTTCCCGGAGCGATGACCTTGATAGGCGGCTTGTGCTGACGGGCATAACGAACCTGCATCGGAGAGGTATGCGGTCTTAAAGGAAGCTGTTTGCCGGTTTCATCCTTCATGTCCACGTAGAACGTGTCCTGCATAGAGCGGGCCGGATGATTAGGCGGATTATTCAGGGCTGTAAAGGTGTACCAGTCGTTTTCAACTTCAGGGCCGTCGGCAACATCAAAGCCAATCGTTTTAAAGATTTCTTCGACGCGCATCCAGGTTCTCATGACCGGATGAATACCGCCGTAGCCGAACGTACGTCCGGGGAGCGTGATATCGACCGATTCAGAGGTCAATTTACGGTTAAGTTCTTCGCGGGCCAAAGCTTCACGTCGATTATTGAGCAGCGTTTCGACTTCACGTTTGGCTTTATTGATTTCGGCTCCGCGAGCGCGTTTTTCTTCGATGGACAGTTTTGCCATCCCCTTCAGCAATGCTGTCAAAGAACCGTTTTTGCCGAGATAGACCGCTTTCGCGTCTTCAAGGGCTGCCGGCGTTGCGGCCTGATCAAAAGCCTCTTTGGCAGATTGAATGATTAGACTGAGATCTTCCATATTGGGTCAGTTGGATTTTTAGTAACCTGAAAAAACAAAAGCCTGGCATATCAAACCAGGCTTTTGTAGGTATTTTAGCAGTTTCAAAGCACTGAAAGTGGCTTGAAACCTGCGTGTCTGAAGCTAATTAAGCAAGGCTAGCCTTAGCTTTAGCAACAACAGCGGCGAAACCTTCTTTATCGAAGATAGCCATGTTGGACAGAACTTTACGGTCGAGTTCAATACCGGCTTTCTTGAGGCCGTTCATGAACTGGCTGTAGTTCATGCCGTTGGCACGAGCACCGGCGTTGATACGAGCAATCCACAGACGGCGGAATACGCGTTTCTTGTTGCGGCGATCGCGGTATGCGTACTGACCGGCACGCATAACTGCCTGCTTAGCGACACGATAAACATTATTGCGGCGAAGGGTAAAGCCCTTGGACAGCGCAAATACTTTCTTATGACGGGCACGAGCCGTTACACCACGTTTTACTCGGGGCATCTTATTCTCTCCTCTAAATTAAGCGTAAGGCATCATCGCGCGGATTTCTTTTTTATCCGACTCGCTGATGGTTAACATGCCGCGCAGGTGACGTTTGTTCTTCGTCGTGCGCTTGGTGAGAATATGACGCTTGGTAGCGTGTGCACGCTTGATGGAGCCGCCGGAGCGAACTTTAAAACGCTTACTCGCAGCTTTTTTGGTTTTCATCTTGGGCATTTTGCCTAAGTTCCTTTTATTAGATGATTGCAGGCGCCCTCAGACACTGAGGATCTTGTTCAGCCTGGTTTCACTTATTTTCTGCCCGAAAGCAGGGTCGTAATAATACTCCAAAACAAATCATTAATTTGTAAGAATATTATTTCTTTTTCTTAGGAGCCAGAACCATAATCATCTGGCGGCCTTCAAGTTTAGGAAAGGATTCGACCTGAGCGATATCAGCCAAATCTTCCTTCACTTTATTCAGGAGATCTGTACCAAATTCCTGGTGAGCCATTTCACGGCCTCTGTAGCGCAGTGTGACCTTTGCTTTATTGCCGTCGGCTAAGAAACGAGTCAAAGCACGAAGTTTCGTGTCGTAGTCGTTCTTATCCGTCTGCGGACGGAACTTCACTTCCTTGACCTGAATGACCTTCTGCTTGGCCTTCTGTTCCTGTGCCTTCTTCTGCTCCTGATAGCGGAATTTACCGTAATCCATCAGACGGCAGACCGGAGGACGAGCGTTCGGCGCGACCTCCACTAAGTCAACATCTGCCTCTTCGGCCATGGCTAAAGCCTGAGAGGTCCTGACGATACCGATCATCTCGCCGTCAAGACCTGTCAAGCGAACTTCAGGGACGCGGATCTCGCCATTGATCCGGTGTGTACGTTCTTGAGCTATTTTCGTCTCCAATTAGTTATTCAATTTCGTTCACGTTGCGGCGCGTTGCCACATCTTCCTGAACGAGCTTAATAAAGTCTTCCACGCTCATGGCGCCAAGATCCTTGCCGCCGCGAACTCGAACCGCGACTTTACCTTCTGCCTTTTCCTTAGCTCCGACAACGAGGATGTAAGGAAGCTTCTGCAGGCTAAGTTCGCGAATCTTATATGTAATTTTGCCGTTTCGCAAATCTGCTTCGGCACGAAGACCCGCCTTTTTGAGCATAGAAACCACTTCTTTGGCGTAATCGGCCTGGTCGTCGGTAATGTTGGCAACGGCGACCTGTACCGGAGCGAGCCACGGAGGAAGCTGACCGGCATAGTGTTCGAGCAGCATGCCGATGAAGCGTTCCAAGCTGCCGACAATCGCGCGGTGAAGCATGACAGGAGTGGCTCTGCCGTTGCTTTCGGTCACATATTCGGCACCGAGGCGAGCCGGCATCTGGAAGTCGACCTGGATCGTACCGCACTGCCAACCGCGGCCTAAGGAGTCGCGCAGATGGTATTCAATCTTCGGACCGTAGAAAGCGCCTTCACCCGGAAGAATATCGTACTTGATGCCCGAAGCATCCAATGCATCCATCAGAGCTTTTTCTGCTTTATCCCAAGTTGCGTCGTCACCGATACGTTTTTCCGGACGTGTTGCAATCTTGTAGGAAATATCGGTAAAGCCGTAGTCGGCGTAAACCTTCTGAACGAGCTTGGTGTAAGCGGTGCATTCGGAAAGAATCTGATCTTCGGTACAGAAGATATGTCCGTCGTCCTGAGTGAAGCCGCGGACGCGCATTAAACCGTGCAGAGAGCCGGACGGTTCATTTCTGTGGCAGGCACCGAATTCACCGTAGCGGATCGGCAGATCGCGGTAGGAGCGAACGGCGCTGTTGAAAATTTGAATGTGGCCCGGGCAGTTCATCGGTTTCAGAGCGTAGTAACGGTTTTCCGACTCTGTCGTGAACATGTTTTCTTTGTACTTAGACCAGTGACCGGATTTTTCCCAGAGAGAACGGTCTAACAGCTGAGGAGCCTTAACCTCCTGATAGTCGTTGTCCTGGTAAACACGGCGCATGTACTGTTCAACCTGCTGCCAGAGTGCCCAGCCACGAGCGTGCCAGAAGATAAGACCCGGAGCTTCTTCCTGGAAATGGAAGAGATCGAGTTCCTTGCCGAGGCGGCGATGATCGCGCTTTTCTGCTTCTTCCAGCATATGGAGGTAAGCAGCCATATCGTCTTTCTTGGCCCAGGCGGTACCGTAAATTCTCTGCAGCATTTCATTCTTGCTGTCGCCTCTCCAGTAGGCACCGGCAAGCTTCATTAGCTTGTGAACTTTCAGACGGCCTGTGCTCGGGACGTGAGGTCCGCGGCAAAGGTCGACGTAGTCGCCCTGACGGTACAGAGAAATAGTTTCACCTGCGGGAATAGAACCGATGATTTCGGCCTTGTAGTGTTCGCCGATGGAGTTGAAGTATTTGACGGCCTCGTCGCGGTCCATCTCTTCACGAACGATCGGAAGATCGCGTTTGACGATCTCGTCCATCTTCTTTTCGATGAGCGGCAGATCTTCGTTGGTCAGATGTTTCGGCAGAGAGAAGTCATAGTAGAAACCGTTTTCAATCACCGGCCCGATCGTGATCTGGGCTTCCGGATACAGTTCCTTGACTGCCTGAGCCATCAAGTGAGAGGTCGAATGACGAATGATCTCAAGGCCCTCAGGGTCTTTGTCAGTCACAATCGAAACCGTACTGTTTTCGGTAATCGGGTGAGACAGGTCCACGAGTTTGCCGTTAACTTTACCTGCCAAAGCAGCGCGAGCCAGGCCGGCGCCGATAGAGGCTGCAACGTCACCTACGGTAACCGGTGAATCGAATTCACGTTTGGAGCCGTCGGGCAGAGTTACTTCGATCATTAATCTTTCTCCAAAAATTCTTCAAATTATTCGATTGGTTCGAGCGCGGACGCAAAAAGGCCCAGCCGAACGTAAAAAGTAGATTTTACCGTCTAACCGGAGCCTAATGCTGAGTCGCGCCTTACTTTTTCAGCCTTTCAGAGGCTTAATACTTAGCTTTAAAACTTATTTCGTGGGTTTGTCCTTAAACGCTTTCCCGCTCAGGATGACGCCGAAAACCGACAGAACGGTAAGCCAAATACACTGACGGATAAACCAGTCGGTATTCACTGAGCCGATAACTTCGATCCAAAGGAGGAATTTAAGAATGATGTAGGTTGCCAAAATACCGATAAAGGCACCTATGACACAAGCCAACACCACCCCGAGAAAATTAGGAACTCTCTTCCGAAAAAAGAGGCCGGACAGAATTCCGATGCAAAACGACAGAATCAGCGTCAAAAATGAAATTAGCACTTTCGCTCCTTATGCGATTTTCTTAATATGAATGTTGCAAGGATACCTATTCCAAATCTTCAATTACTGCAAAAAGGTCCGAAAATGGAACACTTCTCTCCCAAGATTGTCGAAGCTGTAGAAACAGTCAAAACCAGCCCTTCCGTACAACGTGCTTTCGACTATGTGAAAGACCATCTCGAAGAAACGATTCGTGATCAGAAAGAACTCGTACTGATCGAAGCGCCGACCGGTCACGAAAAAGCCAAAGCTGAACGCTACCTTTCTATGCTTCGTGAGGCCGGTCTGGATGATATCTACATGGACGAGCACTTTAACGTCATCGGCAAGCTGCACGGAACCGGCAATACCGGCTGCAGTGTTTTACTCGAAGGCCATTTAGACACCGTATTTTCTTTCGGCGACGTCAAAGGGATTGAGACAGATGCCGAAGGACGTATCCACTGCCCCGGCATTTGCGACGACACCCGTGCTATCGCCGCCAACCTCGCTGTTCTGAGAGCTTTTAAAGCGGCAAATCTTCGACCCGTTCACGATATCTACTTCTGCGGTACGGTCTGCGAAGAAGGTCTCGGAGGCATGAAAGGCATGGCCTGGACACTTGACCAGCTCAAAGACAAAACCAATCTGCTGGCCACAATTTCCATTGACGGCGCGACGGCAGAAATTTTTTACGCCAACGCCACCGGCATGATCGACCTTGAGGTCACGATTGAAGGCCCGGGCGGTCACGCGTGGACAGCGTGCGAACGCGTCAGCGCCATTCATGCCGCAGGCTTGGCCATAGCGGAAATCGCCAAGATCGTTCCGCCGAAAGATCCTAAGACAACCTTGACCGTCAGTTTGATCGAAGGCGGTCAGGCAATTCACGCCATCGCTCAGAAAGCAGTCTTCAAGATCAATGCTCGTTCAAATTCTCAGGCTGCACTGAATGAAGTAGAAGAACAAATCTATCAAGCCATCCGCCGCGGCGTTGAAATCGAACAAAAGAAAGAAGGCAGCGAAGGAGAACTCAGTCTTTCGATCGAAAAGACGCTGGACGTCCCCGCAGGATCTCAGCCGGATGATGCAGCGATCATTCAGCTTGCCAAACTGGCCACTCAAGCCGTCGGCAGAAATTACAAATTCCTGCCGGGCGGCTGCACCAATACCAACATGTCTATCGAGCGCGGCATCCCTGCCGTGACACTCGGACGCGGCGGCGAAGAATACGGCACTCATACGCTTAAGGAATGGTTCAATCCGAAAGGCGTCTATGCCTGCGAACAGAAGTCCATTCTGATGCTGTCCGTACTCGCCGGATTAGACGGTGTTATTGCACCTCTGGACAAAGCCTAAAGGAGCGCATGAAGTGTTTTCTATGATTTATTTGTGGCTGATCGGAGCCGTCGTATTAGCCGGCGCCGACATTCTTCTCGGCACGATCTACCTGCTCATTATTGCTGCAGCCGCATTGGCCGCCTTTATCTTTGCTTTGATCGGAGCGGGAATACTGTTTCAGCTGCTCGCGTTTGCCGTCTTTGCCATTGCCGGCTGCGTTTATCTGTCCTATCGGAAAAGGAAAAACTCCGTAAGCACGGATGCCGACCATTTGCAGCACATCAACGACGGACACTCCGTCGAAGTCAAGGAATGGAAAAAAAACGGCAAAGCTCGAGTTTTCTATCGCGGAACCGTCTGGGATGCAAAACCGGAAAAAGGTTCCCCGATGGTTCCCGGCCTTTGGGAGATCGTCGGGATGAGCGGAAATACTTTAATTATCAAACTCAAACAGGAGAAATAATATGGAAGCAATCGGAGGGTTCGCCGTATTCATCATGGTGCTGGCAGTCTTTGCCGTCATCTTCATTGCCAAATCGGTTCGCGTCGTTCCTCAGCAGGAAGCCTGGGTCGTCGAACGATTTGGAAAATTTCATACCGTGCTTCAGCCGGGTCTGAATTTCATCATTCCGATTATCGACCGCGTTGCCTATCGCCAGACGCTCAAAGAAATTCCAATGGATACATCGAGCCAAATCTGCATTACCAAAGACAACACTCAGCTGCAAGTGGACGGTGTCCTCTACTTCCAGGTCACCAATCCGGAACTTGCCAGCTACGGAACATCCGACTTCGTGATGGCCATTACACAACTTGCCCAGACTTCTCTCAGAAGCGTCATCGGCACGATGTCGCTCGATAAAACGTTCGAGGAACGCGAAGAGATCAACGCAAGAGTTGTTCAGGCGGTAGACGAAGCCGCTCAGACCTGGGGCGTGAAAGTCCTCCGTTATGAAATTAAGGATCTGACGCCGCCGAAAGAAATTCTGCGCGCGATGCAGCTGCAGATTACGGCAGAGCGCGAAAAACGCGCTGTCATTGCCACTTCGGAAGGCCAGAAGCAAAAAGAAATCAATATTGCAGAAGGCGAAAGAGCGGCCATGATCGCCCAATCCGAAGGCGAGAAACAAGCCGCGATTAACAAGGCGGAAGGTGAAGCCCGCGCGATTGAAGCCGTCGCCAAAGCACAGGCAGAAGCCATTCGTGCCGTTGCTCAGGCTATCAGCGAACCGCAGGGCATGCAGGCGGTGAACCTTCAGGTCGCAGAAAAGTATGTGGAAGCTTTCGGAAAAATTGCTAAGGAAGGCAATACGCTGCTTCTTCCGGCCAATCTCGCCGACATGGGCTCGATGGTCGCTTCAGCGATGACGATCATCCGCGAGCAAAACGGTAAGCCGGCCGCCGCCCCGGCCATCCCCAAGGTCGAATAAGACGCCTATACGAAAATGCCCGGGAGCTTACGCTACCGGGCGAAATCTTGGTAGGCACAATTGGACTCGAACCAACGACCCCCACCATGTCAAGGTGATGCTCTAACCAGCTGAGCTACGTGCCTGAAGAAGTCGAAACTATACAGTCATTTTTTTAGTTGTGCAAGTCGAACGCAAGGCTGTTGCAAACTCTTACGTTCTTCTTGCTGAAAACACGCCTTTAACTTCGCGAATAGCGGCCAAAGTACGGTTCAAATCGTCCTTGCCGTGAATTTCGATCGTGAATGTCATATGCACGTCGCCCTTGACGCGAACCGTCTGCATCGCAGAAATACTCTGTTTTTCTCGAGAAAGGATTTCAGAGATATCTTTAAGCAAGCCCATACGGTCGGCTGCGATCACCAAAATCTGGACCGGGAAAACGGAAGATTCGTCCTGCGTCCAGGAGACCTCAATCAGACGATCCCTGCCTTCTTCGTCCAAAGAACGAATGTTCGGGCAGTCGGCGCGGTGAACCGTTACGCCGCGTCCGCGTGTCACGAAACCGACGATCTCATCCGGGGGTACCGGATGGCAGCAACGAGCCAGTTGAGTCAGCAGTGAGTCGACGCCTACCACCAGAATCTTGCCTTTCTCGTGCTCGGAGGTTTTCTTAGGCGCTGCCGGTTCCAGCTTTTCCTCTTCCTGCGGGTTCTTCTGCGGACGAGGCGCTAAAACGTTTTCGATCGCTTTCTGACCAAGTTCGTCTTTTCCGGCAGCCAAACACAGGTCATCAACGGTGTTGAAACCTAAACGCTTAGCCAAATCTTCGAGCTTGACAGCGGTTTTACCCAAGCGCGCCAAGTCCTTGTCGATTTTTTCTCGGCCTGCCGTAAGTGCCTGCTCCATTTCCTGAGCATTGAACCACTGACGGACCTTCGTGCGGGATCTCGGAGAAGCCGTAAAGCCTAAGTCCGGGTTTAACCAGTCTCGGCTCGGAGCACCGACTTTGGCCGCAATAATCTCAACTGTTTGGCCGCTCTGAAGTTTGGTATTCAGTGGAACCATCACACCGTCAACTTTGGCGCCGCGGCAGCGGTGGCCGAGTTCGGTATGCAGAAGGTAGGCGAAATCGATCGGCGTACTGCCGGCAGGAAGATCAAGGACTTTGCCCTGCGGCGTCAGAACGTAGATATGTTCGTCTTTAGCGGCTTCCGGCGTCGGAGCAGCCTGAACGTCACTCTTCCAAGCCAGCATCTGGCGCAGCCAAGCCACACGATCTTCTTCGTGTTCGCCGGCCTTGCGTTTGGAGCCTTCTTTGTAACGCCAATGTGCGGCCACACCGAGTTCTGCGAACTCGTGCATCGCACGGGTTCGGATCTGGATCTCGAGCGGTTTTCCTCTGGAGCCCACAATCACGGTATGCAAAGACTGATAACCGTTGGGTTTCGGTTTTGCAATGTAATCGTCGAATTCCTTAGAAAGAACTTCGAAAGATTCCTGGATCAGCGAAAGCGTCTCGTAGCACTTTTCTACTGAATCCACGATGATGCGGATCGCTCGCACGTCAAAGAGCTGTTCGAACTTCAGGTTCTTCTTGCACATCTTCTTCCAGATGGAATAGATGTGTTTCGGACGTCCGGAAACCGAAGCCTGAATACCTCGAGAAGCCAGCAATGCCTGAATTCTGCGCACGGCTTCCTGAATAGAAGCAACACGCTCCTCACGGGTTTCTTCAAGATTATTGGCGATCGTGTGAAAAACTTCCGGTTCGGTAAAGCGCAGAGACAGATCTTCAAGCTCCCACTTCATCTGCCAAATACCCAAACGGTTGGCAAGCGGAGCGTAAAGCGCCAAAGTCTCGGCACCGTATTCTTTTGCACCCGGAGCTTTGGTTGCTGCGAAGTAACGCAGCGTCTGAAGACGCGAAGCCAAGCGAAGCAATACCACGCGGAGATCGGTACACAGAGCAAGCAGCAGACGGCGTACGGCGTCAGGCTGCTGACTGATGCGAGCCTCTCCCTCACGGGAGCGGGCTTTTTCGCTCACGTCAATAACGACTTTAAGATTTGCGACGAGTTCGCAGACTTGTCTGCCGAAGTGCTTGGTCAGCCATTCCTTCGGATTTTTGAGCTGGTTCCAAACACAAAAAAGATAGGCTGCTGCCAGGAGGTCATCGTCATCGCGAATGCCGCGAAGGATATCCACGACGCCCTCGGCATGAGCCATTACGGACTCGCCTGTGAAAAGTTTCTGACCCTCGTAAAGAGGCTCAATGATACGACGGACATCAGCCAAATTAAGAGTCGGAGCAGATTCTTCCATTCTTTTACCACTAAACAAAAGAAGGCAGTCCTGATACAGAAACCACCTTCTACAAAAGGATGCGTAATTTTACCGAATCTGTCTGATTTGTCTAAATTTCGGCGCGTTAATCCACTACAACTGCGACTGTTGAAATCTGTACTTTCCAAGACGGATCGGGAAGTGCAGACTCGAGGACGGATCGGGCCGGGGGATTGGTTTTGCTCACCCATTCTTCCCAAGCCTGATTCATCTCGGAAAAGTAGCCCATATTCGACAAGTAGACAGTGCAGCGAAGAATATGTTCTTTGTCCGACCCGGCTTTGGCCAACAGGTCGTCAATGGTTTTGAGAACTTCTGCGGTCTGTACTTTCGGATCTCGGTTACGGGCTAAATCCACTTGTCCGGAGATATAGACCACTCCGTCGCAGACCACCGCTTCACTGAAGCGGCGTCCGGGCTCGATACGTTTAATCTCGGGCATATTGGTTTCCTTCTCTTAGTTCTTGAAGCTGTGAATCGGGGCCGGGATGCGTCCGCCGCGGTTGATGAAGCCAGCCGCCGAACCCTTTTGAACGGCCATAATATCGGCGCCGCCGAGCAGACCGCCGAATTCTGCACGTTCACCGACGGTCTTGCCGGGAACAGGAATCAAACGGACAGCCGTGGTCTTGGCATTGATCATACCGATGGCGCTTTCATCGGCAATGATGGCGGAGATTACGTCAGCCGGTGTGTCGCCCGGGATCGATCATATCGAGGCCGACAGAGCAAACGCAGGTCATGGCTTCGAGTTTTTCGAGTGTCAGGAGGCCTTTAGCGGCGGCATCGGCAATGGCCGCATCTTCACTCACGGGAATGAAGGCGCCGGAGAGTCCGCCGACGGAAGAGGAAGCAAAGACACCGCCCTTCTTCACGGCATCGTTCAGCATGGCGAGCACGGCAGTAGACCCCGGAGCTCCGATAGAGGACAAACCGACGCTCTGGAAGATTTCACCGACAGAGTCGCCGACCTCAGGTGTCGGGGCCAGAGACAGGTCAGCCACACCGAAAGGCAGATTCATTTTTTCGGCAACTTCAGTACCGATCAGCTGACCGACCTTCGTCACCTTAAAGGCAGTGGTCTTAATGATTTCAGCAATTTCTGTGATCGAGACCTGCTCGCCCCTTCTGCGAACGGCGCGGTCAATTGCTTTTTTCACAACGCCCGGACCGGAAACACCGACGCTGATCACGGCATCGGCTTCGCCGACGCCCAGATAACCGCCGGCCATGAAAGGCACATCTTCCGGGATATTGCAGAAGACAACCAGCTTGCAGCAGCCGAGACCGTCGCGATCAGCAGTTGCGGCAGCAACATCCAGCACTCTGTGGCCCATCAGCTTCACTGCATCCATATTGATGCCGGTGCGGGTGCGCCCGACGTTGATGGAAGAGCAAACGTGGTTCGTGGTTGCTAAAGCTTCAGGCAGCGCATCAATCAGGTTTCTTTCTCCCGGCGTGATGCCTTTTTCGACCAAGGCGCCGAAGCCGCCTAAGAAGTCGACGCCGGCGTCGGTGGCGCAGTCATCTAAAAGTTTGCAGACTTTGACCATCTGATCGCGGCTGTATCCGGCACAGACGGTTCCGATCGGAGAGACCGTAATACGTTTATTAACAACGGGAATACCATAGCGGTCGCCGACTTCGTTGCAGATGGCAACGAGGTTCTTAGCATGGCGATTAATTTTGGAGCGGACGCGGTAAGCGAAGGTGTCGAAGTTATCGCTTGCACAATCGAATAAGTTCAAGCCCAGAGTCACGGTACGAACATCCAAATGTTCGCTTCTGAGCATATCCAGCGTGGAGATGACCTCACGTTCTGTAAGCATTTGATTGATTCCTTTTTGAATTAAGCGATAGACACACGATGAACCGCTTCAAAAATTCGGCGGTGCTGCATGCTCATGGAAAGATGACGGTCGTGGGCGATATCGGAAAGTGTTCTGCTCAGAGCCTTTCTGTCCACTTCGGGAGGAACAGTGACTTCAAACACCAGAAGAACACGCGGCTGCGGCAGAGGATTGCCGGCATCGTCCAGTTTTACTTCAATCGTTCTGAAACTGTCGATGTTGATGTGGCCCTCATAGAACACTCGGGTAAATGCCGTCAGAATATCTCTGCTGTCAGTGCCGTCAACCGTAAGGACGAACGGTTCGCCCTGTGTGACGGTAGCTTCGCCCGGAACGTAATCGCGGACGAGGACGGACATATCGAAGCCTTTGCCCTTCAGTGCTTCTTTAATAATCTTTGCGACTTCGTCGTCGCCAACACTCTCCGGCTTATCCACGATCATGATGGCGGAGTATTCATTTCTCACCGTCGTTTGATCCATATCGATGATGGAACAGCCGAGTTTGTTTAGAGTATCGGAGGTTGTGTAAACAACACCGAAGCTGTCGGGACCGGTGACAGCCACTAAAATTCGCTTCACGTTAATTTCCTAAAAGAATGAGTTTTTGCCGCAGACCCGGATGTCATTTCCGGCCTTGGCAATTTATGAGGACAAATTCTCCCGACTCGGCGACCGTAATCGTCGAGACAGTCTTTATATTAGCCAAGCAAAAGCCCTCTTTTAGGAAACAAAATGACTTTTTTCGTCTCAGGAGGCGGAAATTAACACTCCGAATTTCGGGATCGCTTTGAGTGTGTTTTGAATGCTCTGTTCCGAGATTTCTTCTATCGTCGTATTTCTTAATTCCGCAGCAACTGCGCCGTAACAGGCCGTGTCCGCAAGGGCGCTTTCGGGGTTCTCTTTGTTTTCTTCGCGCACCCAGCTCGGCGGCATATCCGGACAATCCGTCTCAAGTACCCAGGCGTCATCCGGGAGTTCAGACAAGATTTTGCGGATGCGCTTAGAGCCGTCATAGGACACCGCTCCGCCGTAGCCCAGCTTAAAACCGTTCTGCAGAAAAACCTGTGCCTGGGCCATACTGCCGTTAAACGCATGAATGATGCCGAGCTGCGGGGGCAGACGGCGAATGTATTTAAGCACGATATCCATCGCTTCACGGCCGTGAAGACTCAGGGGGAGACCATATTTGCGGGCAAGTTTTAACTGCGTGGAAAACACTTCTTCCTGAACGTCATGCGGAACGCTGCAGGCTGCAGAGAAATCCAGTCCGCACTCGCCTACCGCTGCCAGACGAGGATCTTCTCTGTGCTCTTCCAGAAAGGCTTCCAACGCTGTCAGATCTTCTTTCCAGGAGTATCCGATGTAAAGCGGATGAATGCCGCACGCGTAAGCCTGGTCTTGTTCATACGCACAGCGCCGGGCATCTTCCAGATTATCGACACCGCCCGCGCACACCAAAGAAGAGACGACGCCGAGCCGGCGGGCCTCCCAAACTTCTTTTTTCTGCTGTTCTTCCGAGAGAACGAACAGATG
>ENA-OURV01000731-OURV01000731.1-human-gut-metagenome-genome-assembly--contig:-NODE-731-length-28074-cov-3.611799_pt1 | contig 28074 bp, 16 predicted proteins | sample MGYA00242141_ERZ509072 | MGnify/ENA primary metagenome ERZ509072 (study PRJEB26280, sample SAMEA2338763) | human gut metagenome | biome: human gut; feature: human-associated habitat; material: faeces... | reverse complement strand
CAAGATGAAAGAGATAAAAGGTTAAATGTGCTTGCAAACCAGGATGGCTATTCACAGTACAATGACCTTATGATGACCGATATGTGGAATACATCTCATAATGTTTCTGTAAGTGGTGGTACAGACAGATTAAAAATCTTTGGCTCTTTAGGTTATGAGGGATCTCAAGGGAACTTTCACAATAAGGACAACACTTACAAAATTAATGTAAAGCAGGAATATAAGATTACAAAATGGCTCAATTGGAATTTAACTCTTAATGTATCACACTCAGAAAACAAGAGCTATACAGATTATCTTAATCTCGTTAACTTTAGCAATCCCTATAAGGGAATGCTACCATACGCCATGCTGAAAAATTCAGATGGAAGTTGGGCAGATTATAATGTTTACCGCATGCAGGAATCAGACAGGCAGAGGATAGAGAAGGATCTTGATATCTCAACTGTCTATCACCCTGTAGAGGATTTCTTCAAATCTTTTGTAAAGGTAAAGGATACCAGATTCAGAGCCAATACCGCTTTAGAGGCAGATATCTGGAAAGGTATTTCATACGAGGTAAGATTCCAATATATGAGGGGTGCATCGAACAGTGAGAATTACATACCTGGAGATACCTGGTCTGTAAGACATGACAGAATAAACGCAACAACAAGTGATTTAAAGCAGATTCTGCCAAAAATGGGAGGAGATTTTACTGTAGATAACAACTTTACCACAGATTGGACCATAAGAAACCAGATCTCATATAACAGCTCTTTTAAAGGTAATGAACATCAGATTACGGCTCTCCTTGGAACTGAGTGGAGAGAGAGTAAGTCTAAAGGATATAATTCGTACGAAAGGGGATATGATTATCAGACCATGAGCAATAGCGGTTATGACATAACAGCAGCGAACGGCTTTTTTATGAACTATTTTGGTAATTATGATTATGTTAATGTTGATAGGACAACTCAAAGTGAAAATGTACTAAGATATGTGTCATATTATGGTAATTTGGCGTATACATTCAAGAACAGGTATAGCATAAATGGTAGTGCCAGAATAGACCAAAGTAACCTCTTTGGAACAGATGTCAACTCCCAATACAAGCCTATAGGCTCTGTTGGTGTATCTTGGAGAATGAAGGAGGAGAATTTTTTAAAGAATGTGGGTTGGATCAATTCATTGACAACAAAATTAAGCTGGGGACACTCCGGAAACTCTCCACTGCCTACAATGGGTGGACCATACGATATAATGGGTGTATTTGTTGGAACTTCTTCCTTTAACAATAATAATGGTTATGTAATTAAATCTCCAAGTAACAAGAAGATAGGTTGGGAGACCACTAGAACATGGAATGTAGGAGTTGATTTTTCATTCCTGAACTACAGAATAGACGGCTCTATAGATCTTTACCATAAAAAGACAAAAGATCTGTTATCAGACAAGGCGCTTAATGTACTTACAGGATTCTCTTCTATCTATGCAAATGTTGGCTCTTTGGAAAACAAGGGCGTAGAGTTGTCTTTACATACTGCAAATATTCAGACAAAAGATTTTGCCTGGAGTTCAACTCTGAATCTTTCTTACAATAAGAACAAGATCTTAGATTATTATCAGGTACCTACCACAACGCTTTGGAATAAGATTTATTACGGAGAATATACAGAAGGCTATCCTGCAGGTGCAATTTGGAGAGTAAAATGGGCCGGACTAAGGCATGAGGATGGTGTGGCACAAGCTTATGATAAAGATGGGAATATACAGTACGACCTCAACAAGTTTACGGCAGATGATGCATACTGTATGGGAACTACAGTCCCCAAATGGAGCGGTTCATTTACCAATACGTTAAGTTATAAAGGATTTGATCTTACAGCAATGATTATATTTAACTTGGGCCACAAGATGTGCGTTTACAACTCGACTTCGCTGAACGGAAGACTTAACTATAATAGAAGTAACGAATTTGATAATCGATGGAGACAACCCGGGGATGAGGAGCATACCATAATTCCGTCTGCGTACGAGGATCCAACCAATTCCGGAAGAGGCGTATATGATGGCATATTCGGCTATGCAGATGCATTGTACCAATCTGCATCGTATGCAAAACTAAGAGAGCTTACGCTTTCATATTCTTTGCCAAAACACATATGCGATAAACTTAAAATGCAGAGCGTAAAGGTTAGACTAACCGGACACGATATATTCAAGATTGTTGCAAATGACAAAGGTGTGGACCCCGAGGTGGGACTCAACAATTATAACTATGGTACATACTGTTCAGTTGGATTGTCTATTAACTTTTAAATGATTTTGTTATGAGATATATAAAAAATATAATACTTGCATCAGCAACGGTGATATTGCTGTTAACGGCGTGTGACCCGGACAAATTCCTTGGTATAAAACCAAGGGGAAAGGATGTTCCTACGGAGTACAAACACTATGAAGGTCTCCTTACCTCTTTTGATATGATTAAATGGACATTAGAGTTTAATGGTAAGCTTTATTTCCCCATTTTAAGCGATGAATACGTTGTGACAGGGAGAAGTTTTGGTGAATTAGGTTCGCTTATGGGTCAACAAGGTAAAGAGTGCTATATGTACAACAAAGCTTTTCTTCTTCCCGACGATTTACCGTCTGATTGGGGTTATAACGGTAATATGTATTCCTGCAACCTAATAATCAATAATGTGATGAATACAGATGCAGAGGAGGCAGACAAACTGTCTACACAATCAGAGGCAAGAGTTATGCGTGCTTGGTATCTGTTCCGTATTGCACAGATCTATCTTAAACCATACAATGACAGCTATGCAGACAGTGAGCCAGGGCTTCCGATAATAACAGAGGCAAATACTCTTCAGGAGACCTTTGAAAGGGGCACCATGAGGAAACTGTTTGATTTTATTATAACCGAGATGGAGGAGTCTTGCCCTCACATTTATAACAGCACTGCTTACAGTTTTAGAACAGAGAAAGCAGATGCATACGCAATGTTGGGACATGTCTATCATTATATGAACAGATATGACAAGGCATTGGAGGCATTGAGATTGGCAAAAAAATATGCAGATGAAGCCGGCAGTGCCAAATTCTATGATCTGAATACCATGGATGAAGCCACGATAAGGCGTGACGGAATATATCATTTTGACAATATTCAGTACATGAGAAATATTATAGGGTTCAACGATTGTATTTCGTACTATAGCCAATATTATGAAACTACAGCTACAATGTATGCAAAACCGGAGTATTATGCCCTCTTTGGCTCTACAGACAGAAGACAGTATAAGTATGAACTTAATGATGGGTTGTATAGAGTATGCTATAGGGATACCCCTATGGGTATAACGTCGTACGGATTATATCTAACTCTTGCTGAGTGTGAGGCAAGAGCAGGTGATATGAATGCTGCCAAAGAGGTTCTGGAGACTCTTAGAAAATATCGTATGCCTGCAGCAGATGCACCTGTTCCCGCTGAAATAGATACAAAAGACAAATTAATAAGGTTCTGTGTTGAAGAGAGAATTAGGGAATGCTTGGGACAAGGGCTGTTCTTCTTTGAAATGAAGAGATTGTGGAATGATCCTCTTTTTGCAGATTTGAAGGCCGGATACGGGCATAAGGTTTATGGTACGGAAACTGTTTATCCGTTTACTGAGGATAATCTTGAGGTAAACATACCTGAATCTGTACTGAAATGGAATACCAACTGGAATGTTAATTAAATTTATTTGATAATTTAGATGAGAAAATTGTTTTTATTTACGCTTTTGGCACTTATAACATTTGTGTCATTTGCTGATGAATCAAAAAAGAGTGCAACAATTACGGGCAAACTTTGCGATTATAAAGGAAGCGGCTACCTGTTTGTTATGGACAGCTATAAAAATACAGATACTGTAAAAGTGGATGCAAACGGCCGTTTCCAGCACGAAATTGCATGTAATGCTATAGATAGCAGACATCTGGTGTTGGACTATTTGGGCAAAAACAAGGCATTTATAGACCTCTATATTACACCGGGAGCAAAAACAGATGTACAGCTGTTGGGAGAATTTAAGGAGGTTGAATTTTTTGGTGAGAAAGAGGTTAAATATGTTGTGACACCTGTCTTTTCCGGAGATAATGCAAGGGAGTGTGATTATATCAATATTCCTCCATATTATGATTATTATTACGTTAACAAAGATGGTTCTCCTGTAACCTATAAAGAGTTCACAAAGCAGGTGAAGGCAAGGCAGGATTTTCTTAAATCCAAGTTGGATGGGTGTTCCGAAGTGTTTAGAAATGAAACTTTAAAAGAGATAGAAGGTATGCAGGAGCAATATCTGTTTACATTTGCCAGAAGATCTTTATATGATACAAAAAACAATGCAAGTAAAGACCCGGATTTTGTTAAGGAGGTTTCCAAGATAAATATTAACGATGAGTCTCTTTTCAAGAGTAGAGGTAAATCAAATCTCATACCTGATTATATCTGGTATGATCTAGTATTGGCACATCCCGAATACTATGAGGGAAAGCCTTACATAGAGAGGGAGATGTTATATTTAAAGGAGAAAGTAAGTAATGCTAAGGTAAGAGAGTATATTTCGGACAACACTATAGACTTCTATATGGCTGCAGGAGATTGTGATGGTCTTATTGATGCATTTCCGTTATACAAGGAACTTTCCGGTAAAAGCGAAAAGTATAAAGATAATGAAAAGGTCTTTAATAGTTTAAGGAAACTCCTCCCCGGAGTTATGGCAACAGATTTTGAGATGCAGGATCCTAATGGCAATACAGTGCATTTTTTGGATGTAGTTGGAAAGGGCAAAGTCACCTATATTGATTTTTGGGCTACCTGGTGCGGCCCGTGTTGTGGCGAAATTCCATACGTGGAGAAACTTGTTGAGCATTACAAAGGAAATGACAAGATAGAGATGCTGAGCATATCTTTGGATAACAACAAAAAGGCCTGGTTGTCTAAATTGGAACAGGATAAACCAACGTGGAGGCAGTATATCATACCTACTGCATTCAATTCTAGTTTTGCCAAAGAGTATAATATAAGGGCTATTCCAAGGTTTATGATATTTGACAAGGATGGTAAGATTGTGACTATAAATGCAGAACGTCCTTCAGCCAAAAACATTATTGAGGTCCTTGACGGAATTATTAACAAATAATTCTATTGCAAAGTAATAATAGTTTAATAGGTCATATAATATGAATGTTCAATTTAAACATTTGCTTATTTTGGCTTGTACAGTAGCAGCCTTCTCGTGCAGGGGCAACGAGAATGCTGCTGTCGTGCAAGGGCATACTTGCAGATATGATGGAACAGGTGTATTTCTTTTGAATTACACAGACAATAATGGAGAACACAGGGATACAATACAAGTTGACAAGGATGGAAATTTCAGACATACAGTAGACTGCAGTGAGCCTGTGAAGGCATTCCTATATTTGAAGTATCTTGGTACAGATATGGTAAATATTCCTGTGTATTTGACTCCCGGAGCAGACCTTGCAGTTAACTTGGATGGAGAGACTAAGGTTGTGGATTTCTATGGAACAAAAAAAGAGAGGTATGTTGTCACCCCTACATTCAAAGGTAAAACGGCTAATGAGTCAAACTATCTTAATCTTCCATATAAGGTTTATGATTATAGCAAGGATAATGGGATTCCGTTTACATATAAGGAGTTCCGTGAAAAAGTGTCTGAATACCAGCAGTATTTGAAAGGGCTGTTGAAATCGTGCTGCAAACCGTTTGTTGATGAGCGGATGCCGGAGATAGAGGATATGCAGCAGCAACAGTTGTTCATGTACGGATTCGGTGCTCTAAGGTTGGGGTATAAACTTACAGATGATGCAGATTTTATGAGTTCGCTCACCTCTATAGATATTGAGGATACGATCAATTGTAATGTGCGAGCCTCTTTGTCTGATCTTTTTGTGAGAATGAATCTCCAGCTTTACCCCGAATTATATAAAGGGGACAAGGAGATTGTAAGGTATATGAAATACCTGAAAGAAAAGATTGATAATCCTGTGGTTAGAGAGAGATTGTCTGACTTTGCCATTCAATCTACGTTGCAGTCTTTCAATACAGATGGGGTTGGTGAGGCATTTGAGATTTACAGAGATTTGTCGGGAAGCAGCGAGATATTCAAAAGCAATGAAAAGGCATATAACGGAATAAAGAATATAATGCCGGGGATGCAGGCACCGGATTTCTTAGTTGAAGATGTTAGTGGCAACAGCTTTCATTTTAAGGATATAGTTGGGAAGGGCAGAGCTGTGTACGTTGATTTTTGGGCTACTTGGTGCGCTCCTTGTTGTGCAGAAATACCGTACATGGAAAAGTTGGCCGGAAAGTTTAAGGACAACAAGGAGATTGTTTTGATAAGCATCTCAGTAGACAACGACAGAGAACAATGGGAAGAAAAGGTTAAGGCGGATAATCCTTCTTGGCCGCAATATATCATCTCTCCTAAGGGTGAGAAAGAGTTTGATTCCATTTATAATATTAATGAGATCCCTCGTTTTATGTTAATTGACAAGAACGGCTGTTTTATAAATAACAATACCATAAGGCCGTCGTTTGATGGTAGTGAAGATTTTTTGAAAAAATTAATCAAATAACTAAATGACTTATAATATGATGAAAAATGTAGTAATTTCCGCTGTTATTATGGTAATGGGAATCTGTACAGGTTGTTCAGATAACGGATATACCATTAACGGTACTGTTGAAAATAGTAATCTCAACGGAAAATTTGTCTACAAGATAGACGGAAGCAGTATCAATAAAGACAGGAGCAATCCTCAAAAGGATTCTGCAGTTATAAAGGATGGTAAGTATACATTTAAGGGTGATGTGCCTAATCTTGATTATTGCAATGTCTATCTTAGCTCTGATAATCCTAATGAGCCTGCAGTTATTCATGCTACTGTAGTATTGGAAAAGGGCGTTATTAATCTATTCACAGACGGAAATAATAAAACAGTTGTTTCCGGTACCCCTTTGAACGATTCATATCAGAATTTTTCCAATGAATATAATGTATATATTGATACTATGCAGCAAAAATGGGCTCTCATTGACAAGGTGAAAAAAAATGAGTTGGACACATCTGCTGTGGATTTGGATAGTGTAAAGGCGACTATTAAGGAGTGTAGTGAGAAGCTTTTGGCTTTAATTAGAGATTATGTAAAGAATAATGTCAATAATCCTGCTGTTTGGTATAGGAATCTGTATAATGCTGTTACAAACGAGGATTCTGTAGAAGGAAAAAAGGAACTTATTGCCGGTGCTAATGAGTATACAAAGAGTTTGCCTATCTATAAGGTTATAGCCGAACAAATTGATAAGTTGGAGAAAACATCTGTAGGCAAGCCATTTACTGATTTTACCATGGAGGATGCAGAGGGTAATAAGGTGTCATTGTCTGATTATGTTGGTAAAGGTAAATATGTTTTGGTTGATTTTTGGGCAAGCTGGTGTGGGCCTTGCAGGGCTGAGATGCCAAATGTTGTTGAGGCGTATAAGAAATTTGGTGGCGATAATTTTGAGATAGTTGGTGTATCTCTTGATTCAAAAAAGGATGATTGGCTGAAGGCTATCAAAGATATGAATTTATCTTGGAAGCATATGTCTGATTTAAAGGCGTGGGAGTGTGAAGGCTCAAAAAAATATGGTGTTAATGGAATTCCGGCAACGGTTTTATTTGACAGAGAGGGTGTCATTATAGCACGAGATCTGCGTGGTGAGGAGCTGCAATCTAAACTTGAAGAGTTACTAAAATAAGTTTTTATAAAGTTGATTATTTGGAAGATGAGGTGACTTTTTAGCCACCTCATCTTATTTTACATCCAAATATCAATAGGCATAAGGCGCATAATATAAGGCGCATAATATATAGTTTCTCATATCTTTCTTCTTTAATTATTTGTAATACTGATTTGGTAGCAACAGCATGAAATAGTAGCCTTAGTAGTCAAATTATTTGCTATGTGGATAAATAACTTGTATGGTAGAAAATTTGAGCTCTAATTCTCTGCACTTTTGGTAGCAAAACAGATTTTATGTATGTTTGCAATATGACGGATTTGTTGCAGACACCGGTGAAATTTCTGCCCGGTATAGGGCCAAAGAGAGCAGAGCTTTTGGAGAAGGAGCTTGGCATTGCCACGTGCCGCGATCTGCTTTATTTTGCACCGTTCAGATATGTAGACAAAAGCAAGGTGTACACAGTGCGGGAGCTTGAATCTACACTTGCATATGTGCAACTCAGAGGCAAGCTCATAAGCAAATCCATTATGGGAGACACCCCAAAGAACAAGCGGCTTACAGCCATTTTAAAGGACAGTACCGGTAGCATAGAATTAGTATTCTTTAAGGGAATAAAATGGATGGAGGAGAAGCTGAAGATAGGGGAGGAGTATGTTGTCTTTGGCAAACCGTCTGAGTTTAACGGTATCTATAATATGGTTCACCCCGAGGTCACAAAAGCCTCTGAGGAGACCATGTACGGAGGCAGTACAATGATGGGGGTCTACTCAAGCACGGAAAAGCTTAAAAATGCCGGGATAGGCAACAAGGTCTTTTCCAAGTTTGTGGCGTCGGCGCTTGAAAAGTACGGCAATGGTATTAATGAGACGCTTCCCGACAAAATACTCAAAGAGAGATTCCTATGCCCCTTAAAGGAGGCTGTTAAAAATATTCATTTTCCGCAGAACCAGCAGCTTTTGCAACGAGCGCAGTACAGGCTTAAATTTGAGGAGCTCTTCTTTCTGCAACTTGGGCTGCTAAAGCAGAAGGTTGTGAGGATGAGGGCAGACAACGGTATAATGTTCAATAAGATAGGTGATGCCTTTAACGCATGTTACAATTCGCTTCCTTTTCCTCTTACCGGTGCGCAGAAAAAGGTAATAAAGGAGATAAGAAAAGATACGCGCAGCGGACGGCAGATGAACAGACTTCTGCAGGGTGATGTTGGCAGCGGAAAGACCATGGTTGCAATATTTTCTATCCTTATGGCTGTAGACAATGGCTATCAGGCATGCATAATGGCACCAACAGAGGTACTTGCACAGCAGCATTACAAGGGGATTTCAAAAACTCTTGCAGCAGCAGGGATAGAGTGTGCGTTATTGAGTGGAAGCACAAAAACAAAAGAGAGAAAAGAGATATTGCCGCGGGTTGCAGATGGTTCGTTAAAGGTACTCATTGGTACTCATGCCCTTTTGGAGGATACGGTGGAGTTTAAAAATCTTGGATTGGCGGTCATAGATGAGCAGCACAGGTTTGGAGTTGAGCAGAGGTCTAAGTTGTGGCGGAAGAACAGTATACCACCGCATATCTTGGTGATGACGGCTACACCTATCCCCAGAACGCTTGCAATGACTCTGTACGGAGATTTGGATGTGTCTGTAATTGACGAGCTTCCACCGGGAAGAAAGCCTGTAAAAACAATTCATGTGACAGAGAGCGGACGCAAGAGGGTGTACGATTTTATGAGGCGTGAGATTGCAAAGGGGAGACAGGTGTTTGTGGTGTACCCGCTCATTAAAGAGAGTGAGAAGATGGATTACCAGAATCTCCAGGAGGGTTATGGACGTATAATTGAGGAGTTTAAGGCTCCTGATTATGTTACGGCGGTGGTGCACGGACAGCAGAAGAACGAGGACAAGCAGTATGATATGAATCTGTTTGCAAGTGGTAAGGCGCACATTTTAGTTGCCACATCTGTTATAGAGGTGGGGGTTGATGTGCCTAATGCATCTGTAATGATAATAGAGAGTGCGGAAAGATTTGGCCTAAGCCAGCTGCACCAGCTTAGGGGAAGAGTTGGCAGAGGGTCCGATGAGGCATTCTGTATTCTCATGACAGGTTATAAAATAAGTAATGAGAGCAGGCAGAGGATAGATCTTATGTGCCGGACAAGTGATGGTTTTGAGTTGGCAGAGGCAGATCTTAGGATGCGTGGCCCCGGGGACTTGGAGGGTACAGCCCAAAGCGGGTTGGCTGTGGATCTGCGTATTGCAAACCTGTCCAAAGATTCACAGATCTTGGAGACGGCAAGGGTTGCTGCGCAGGAGGTTTTGGATGTGGATCCCGGTTTGCAATTGCCTCAAAATAGAATTTTGCAGCAGAGCTTGGAGGCTATGAGACGTGAGGGGCGGGAGTGTGTGGATTTTTCTGTGATCAGTTAGAAGGCATTTTTACGGAATTATTTTTTGTACAGCGATTATTGCTTATCTTTAGGAAAATTTTTACGATTTTAAAAATTGGTGATATACAATGAAGGAGAATGTCAAATATATAGGAGCACACGTAAGTGCATCCGGCGGGGTGTATAAAGCGGTAGCAAATGCTGTGGCCATTGGCGCCAATGCCTTTGCCCTGTTTACAAAGAACCAGATGAGGTGGACAGATACTCCGCTTGCAGAGAAAGATATTGAAAAATTTAAGGAGGAATGTAACAAGCATGGGTTCTCTCCGTATCAGATTCTGCCTCACGACAGCTATCTTATTAACCTTGGCAGCCCAAAGGCAGATGGTTTGCAGAAATCGCGAGAGGCTTTTTTAGATGAGATGAATAGGTGCAAGCAGTTAGGGTTAGTCTATCTTAACTTCCACCCCGGCAGTACTCTAAAAGAGGTTTCTGTTGATGAGTGTCTTAAAACAATTGCAGAGTCTATAAACATTGCATTGGACAAGACTAATGGCGTTACAGCGGTTATTGAAAATACTGCAGGGCAGGGAAGCAACTTGGGCTATGAATTTGAGCACCTTGCTGCTATAATAGATAAAGTGGAAGATAAGAGCCGCGTTGGTGTGTGTATAGACACAGCGCATTCTTTTGCAGCGGGTTATGACATCTCAACAGAGGATGGCTTTAAAGATGTATTTGAAAGATTCAATGAGGTGGTTGGGTTCAATTACCTTAAGGGTATGCACATCAATGACTCAAAGAAAGGGCTTGGCAGTCATGTAGACCGTCATGAAAGTATAGGTAAAGGTGTTATAGGCATTACTCCGTTCAAGATGATAATGCAGGATGACCGTTTTAACGGCATTCCGTTGGTGTTGGAGACTCCGGATACTGCCATTTGGGCGGAGGAGATTGCAATGCTTCGCTCGTTCACCGAATAAGCTTTGGCATTGGCATTGGCCATTTGATGGTAAAGAGAGTAAAGAGAGGCTAACGCCAAATCTACGGAGCCGATTGGGAATGGGGTTGAAATGGGCTGGCGTGGCAGCAACCGGTGCAGACACCAAAACAGTTACGGAGAACGGCAGGTCTGTATTGTTTGGGTAATGAGATAGAAACTTTGGATTTAAGCCACAATACAGCACTTAAAAAGTTGAATTGTAGCGGAAACTATAATTTAGTTTTAGATTTAAGCAAAAATACAAATATTACATGGTTGGATTATTCAGAATATTTGAACTGCGAAAGTAATCATTTGACAAAATTGGATCTAAGCAGGACTGCTATAGGATGCGGTAAAAACGAAATGCCTTTATCGTGCCGTATGGAGTCTCTTAAAACACTGTACCTTAAGACGGGATGGGTAATAAATTATATTACTGTATACCGATTTGAGTCATTCATTCATGAAAATACCGTTATTGAATACAAGGATTAGGGTGTCAAAAAAAGTCCGGTTGTTTTGCCCGGCTTTTTTTTCCTCTGTTTTAACCTTAGACGAAAAATTTGTAACTTGCGGGGTTAATGAAATTTTGTATAGTAATATAGATAGATATGGCACATAATGTTGTAATTGGTATAACTCAGGGAGATGCAAATGGTATTGGCTATGAGGTTATTATAAAGGCGTTGTCTGATGCGCGAGTGTTGGAGATGTGTACTCCGGTGGTTTACGGTTCGTCAAAGGCGTTTGGATTTTATAGAAAACGTATTCCCGAAACAGATAATATTAATACTAATGTCATAACAGCAGCAAAAGATGCTCATCCAAAACGTGTTAACATTATAAATTGTGTTCCGGATACATTTAATGTAGAGCCCGGAGAGTGTACGCATGAGGGGGCGCAGGGGGCAATTGTTGCGCTTGAGGCTGCAGTTGCAGATGCAAAGAGAGGTGATTTGGATATTATAATAACAGCTCCGTTTAACAAGCGTGCCGTAACATTGGAGACATTCAAATATGCAGGCCATACTGAGTATCTTATACAGGAGTTTAATGCAAAAGACGGTCTTATGTTTTTGTGCGCAGACAAGATGAGGGTTGGTGTAGCAACAGGACACATTGCATTGTCTAAAGTTTCCGAGACTATTACAGAGGAGCTTATATTAAGCAAATTACGTATTATGAACAGCTCTCTGTCAAGAGATTTCGGCATAGATAAGCCAAAGATTGCAGTATTGGGACTTAATCCCCATTGCGGAGATAAAGGGCTTATGGGAGATGAAGAGATAAGAGTTATAAAGCCTGCAATAGATAAGGCTATGGATGATGGTATAATGGCATTCGGCCCATTCCCTCCCGACGGATTCTTTAGCATAAACGGACAATACAAATATGATGCGGTGCTTGCAATGTACCACGATCAGGGGCTTATTCCGTTTAAGGCTCTTGCTTTTGATGCCGGTGTAAACTTTACGGCAGGCCTGCCTATTGTAAGAACATCTCCGGACCATGGAACCGCATACGATATTGCCGGAAGAAACAAGGCAAATCCTCAGTCTATGCTTAGCGCAATATATATGGCTGTGGACGTTTTCAAAAACAGGAAACTTTACGATGAGCTTCACGCAAATGTGCTTAAGGTAAAGGAATTTGACACTCCTCAAAAGGATGTTACACTTCCTATGATAGATGAAGAGGTGGAGAAACTGTAGTAGAGGACTTGTTGGGAAGGGAATAGAAATATGGCTGTTATTCAAATATACACAGACGGGTCTTCGAGAGGCAATCCCGGTCCGGGAGGTTATGGAGTTGTACTTAAATGCGGGCCTCATTATAAGGAATTGAGTGCAGGGTATAAATATACTACCAATAACAGGATGGAGCTTTTGGCGGTGATTGTGGCGTTGGAGGCACTTAAACAGAATGGGAACGAGGTACATATCTATTCTGATTCATCGTATGTCGTAAAAGCTGTAGAGGAGGGGTGGCTAAAAAAATGGTTGGTAAAAGGACTTCATAAGCAGAAGAACCCTGATTTATGGGATAGGTATATAAAAGCAGCTGCAAGACAGAATGTTAGGTTTCATTGGATAAAGGGGCATGCCGGGCATCCCGAGAATGAACTTTGTGACAGGCTTGCGGTTACTGCGGCATTGGATACTAATAATCTGTTGGATGACAGCTTTGCTGAGGAGGGAAAATAATTTACTTGGTTGTTGAAGATAATAATTAAAGATAATAATGAAAACATTTTTTGAGACAAGCGGGTTAAGATACTGCATGATTGGAAGTGGAAGTTGGGCAACTGCGCTTGTGAAGTTATTGCTTAATAATCAGAGCTATATAAATTGGTATTTAAGGAGTGATGAGAATATAGAGAAGATAAAGGAGTGGCATCATAATCCAAATTATCTGCAGTCTGTATATTTGGATCCTGAACGCATAAACATGAGCTCAGATATTAATGAAGTTATTTCAAATTCAGATGTATTGCTCTTCTGTACTCCATCTGCATATTTCATGAAGGTAGCAGAGAGTATAAATGTTTCGTTACAGGGAAAATTCATAATATCTGCAATTAAAGGATTTGTTGGTGAAAAGAACCAGACGGTAGCAGAGTATTTCCACGATGTGCATAATATACCGTTTGACAGAATAGGCATTGTTAGTGGTCCGTGCCATGCAGAGGAGGTTGCAATGGAGCGGTTGTCCTATCTTACCCTCTCAAGCAAGCACATAGAGATTGCAAGGGCGCTTTGTAAAGTCTTTGAATGTAAGTACATAAAGACTAATCCGGGGACAGACATATATGGTGTTGAATACTCGGCGGCTCTTAAGAATATATATGCAGTAGCGGCCGGAATCTGCCATGGATTGGGGTATGGGGACAACTTTATGGCGGTGCTTATGACAAACTCCTACCATGAATTAGTATCTTTTATTAATGCTACGCATCCCGATAAATCCCGTATTGTCTCTTCATCTGCCTATCTTGGAGACCTGCTGGTAACCGGTTACTCGCAGTTCAGCAGAAACAGGACATTCGGTAATATGGTGGGAAAAGGGTATTCGGTTAAGAGTGCCATGATGGAGATGAATATGGTGGCCGAAGGGTATTACGCGTGCAGGTGTATGAGCGAGATAAACAGAGAGTACAAACTTAATATGCCTATTGCCGATGCGGTATATAAGATTTTGTACGAGAATAAATATCCCCCTTTTGTAATAAAGCAACTTACGGATCTGCTTTTTTAGATTCATACTGTTTGCAAGAATAAGTCCGTGGACGAGGATAAGAGGATGTAAAATAAAATCAAAAAACTAATTGGAGGTAGATAATATGTTAACAGTTAATATTGAACCTATTAGGCCTTTTGTTGGGACAAAGATATTAGACGAATATTTTTCAAAAGCCGGCGAATCGCTGAAAACTGTTTTGAGTGGGACCGGTGCAGGAAACGATTTCTTAGGATGGAAAGATCTGCCGTTTGATGAAAACAACAGGGCTATTATAGCCGGATGCAAGGAGGTAGTAGAACAATGGCGTGGTACTGTTGATGTTGTTGTTGTTGTTGGAATAGGAGGATCATATTTGGGAGCAAAGGCCATAATCAGTGCATTGCAGAACAGTTTTTTGCAATATACACCGGGATCTTATCCGCAGATTGTATATGCAGGGCAGACAATGAGTGAAGACTATATGGCAGAATTGTTGGCTTATCTTAAGGACAAGAGTTTTGCCATAGTTGTAATATCAAAATCTGGCACTACAACCGAGCCTGCAATTGCGTTCAGGCTCTTAAGAGAGATGTTGGAGAGTAAGGTGGGTTGCAAGATGGCCAAGGATAGGATAGTGGCGATTACAGACGCATCAAAGGGGGCTCTAAAAACCATGTCGAATAAGGAGGGCTACAAGACATTTGTTATTCCCGACAATGTAGGCGGCAGATACTCCGTACTTACTCCGGTAGGGCTTCTGCCTATTGCTTTGGCAGGGTTTGATATTGCCGAGCTGCTTGGCGGTGCGAGAGAGATGGCAGAAAGATGCAATGTATCCGGTACGGGCTACGACAATACTGCAGTCGTATATGCTGCAGCAAGAAACGCACTCTATTCATTGGGAAAAAAGATAGAGATACTGGTCTCATATAACCCAAAACTTGTATATATGGCAGAATGGTGGAAACAGCTGTATGGCGAGAGCGAGGGGAAGGGGGGCAAAGGTATTTTCCCTGCTTCTGCAACGTTTTCAACAGATCTACACTCTTTGGGTCAGTATATTCAGGATGGCGAAAGAACACTTTTTGAGACTAATCTTCTTGTTAAGAATACAGAACATAAAGTGGAAATCAAGGCAGACAGCGAAAACTTGGATGGCCTTAATTTCCTTGCCGGCAGAAGAATGGAGGATGTAAACAGAAAGGCACAGCAGGGAACAATGCTTGCCCATACAGATGGTGGAGTTCCAAATATGATTGTGGAGATAGAGAGAATAGATGAGAGGGAGCTTGGGGGCCTTATCTATTTCTTTGAGATGGCATGTGCTGTTAGCGGATATATGCTTGGCGTTAACCCGTTTGACCAACCAGGGGTTGAGATGTACAAAAAGAATATGTTTGCACTTCTTGGTAAACCTGGTTACGAAAAGGAGAGTGAGATCCTTTCAAAACGGCTCAAGAGCAATTAACGTATACAAATTAAACATATGGAACAGATTACCCCGTTATTATTTGACCTTGCACTTATTCTTATTGTTGCGGGGGGTGTTACTTTGCTGTTCAAATGGCTTAAGCAGCCATTGGTACTTGGCTATATTGTGGCCGGTATGCTTGCTGGTCCGTATATCTCCATTGTGCCAAGTGTACATAATATAGGGAATATTGAGTTTTGGGGAAAGATAGGTGTTATATTCCTGCTCTTTGGTTTGGGACTTGAGTTCAGCCTTAAGAAACTAAAGAAGGTTGGCGGGCCGGGCTTTATCACTGTCTTTTTTGAATGTGCCATGATGTTCTCCATGGGATTCCTTGTAGGACGCATTTTAGGGTGGAACAGGAGCACATCCATATTCCTTGGAGGAATGATGTCTATATCTTCTACCTCAATAATCATTAAGGAGTTTGATGACCTTAAACTTAAGACACAGAAATTTACGCAATTGGTTTTTGGTACGTTGGTGGTTGAGGATATGGTTGCGATTCTGCTTTTGGTGTTGCTTCCTGCAATTGCCATATCAAAATCTTTTGACGGGATGGAACTTGTGTGGAAAGGGGTGAATATGGCGCTCTTTCTTCTGCTATGGTTTACAGGCGGAATCTTTATAATCCCAACTCTGTACAAAAAACTTAGCAGACTACTTACAGATGAAACGCTTATAGTTGTTTCATTGGGACTTTGCCTTGTAATGGTAATAATAACGGTAAAAGCCGGTATATCTGAGGCTCTTGGAGCGTTTGTAATGGGTTCCATATTAAGTGGAACGGCGCAGAGCGAAAAGATAATTGAACTTACCAAACCAATAAAGAATTTTTTTGGTGCCATATTCTTTGTATCCGTTGGAATGTTGGTAGATCCAATGATAATTGTACAATACTGGAAACCAATATTGTTGCTTACTATAATGATTATCATGGCAAAGCCGTTTTCGGCAACCTGCGGACTTCTTCTTTCCGGGCAGACACCAAAGATTGCACTCCAATCCGGTATGTGCCTCTGCCAGATAGGGGAGTTCTCTTTCATTATAGCAACATTGGGCAAGGAGTTAGGCGTTGTGCAACCATACCTGTATCCTGTAATTGTTTCTGTATCAATTCTTACCACCTTTGTTACCCCGTATTGGATAAAATTGTCGGGACCTTTCTACAATTTTATATACGATCACTCCACAAGGGGGTGGAGAACGGTATTGGACAGGCTTGGGACCGGGCGAAAGACACTTAACCGTGAGAGCGACTGGCACAGCCTGCTCAAATCCTACTTTACAAGGCTCTTTATCTATACCGGTTGGTTGGTGCTTGTTTATACGCTTTTTAGAACCATTGTGTCGCCCCACGTGGAGAAATCGTTTGGTTTTGAGTTTAAGATAAGATGTATCCTATTTGTGGCAACCATGCTCTGTATGGCTCCGTTTCTTTACGGATTGCTAAGGAGATACGATTCCATGGGGCTCTTTAAGAAGATCTGGTCCGACAAAAAATTTGCACGCGGGCCGCTTCTCTTTATGACAGGAATAAAATACTTTATAGCCATTGCCGTAGTAAGTTCTGTTGTGTCGTACTACTTTGTAAGCGGGTTGGGAATGGTAATAATAATAACCTCCCTTGTAATCCTAATGGTTTTTGCATCTAAGACACTCAAAATCTATTACTCAAGGATAGAGAACCAGTTCCTTACAAACCTAAATAGCGAAGGTGGCCGCAATGAACTTACAATGCCGCGGGACCTTGCAGACCAGATTCATACAGATCGCTTTGAGGTAAACCAGAATTCATATGTTGCCGGCAAGACAATATCGCAGGTTCACAGAGCCAAGAACACAGGAGCGTTGGTGATTCAGATAGTTAGGGGAGAGCTTGTCATTAATCTTCCAGATAAAAATGTTCAGCTTTTTCCGTCAGACCTGCTTTGGGTTTTGGGTACAGATAACCAATTAAATCTTTTTAAGCAGCTTGCGGAGGATGTTGCACCATATGACCCGGCCGTAGAGGAGGCATACAGCCCTGTTGACAATAGCTCAGATGCCGATATGGAGTTATATCAGATTACCCTTTCCAATAAATCACCTTTGATTGGAGAGGCTGCAAATATCTCAAGTATAAGGAACAGTTTTGGAGTTTTGGTTGTGGGATTAGAGAAAAAAGATAGCAATACCTTTATAAGACCAACTCGGGCCCAAGTGGTAGAGGCAGATGATACTCTTTGGGTTGTGGGGACAAAAGAGGCTGTTAAGGCACTTAAATAGCGTTAGCTTTAGCTTTAGCTTTGGCGTTGGCATTGGCATTGGCATTGGGTAAAGAGAGTAAAGAGTATATTATTTTTTAATTAAAAAGGGCCAAAGCTAAAGCCAAGGCAAGGCAAGGGCCAAATAATAGATTATATGGAATTTTTACGTGCTGTTGCAAAAACATATATACCTCATTTGGAGGATGAGAAAGCTATAGATAACCATATTTTTATCTTCCCTAACAGAAGATCTCTGCTCTTCTTTCAAAAATACCTTGGTCAGGAGTATCATGCAAGGTCCGGTAAGCCGTTGCTCTCTCCAAACTTGCAGACTATCAATGATTTTATTATAGGTTTTGGCGGGCTTAAGCCTGTAAGTTCAGTTAAAGCCCTGTATACCCTGTACGAAAGTTATTCAGATATAAAGGGGAACAATGTAGAGAGCTTTGATGATTTTGTCTATTGGGGTGACATTATACTCAAAGATTTTGACGATATAGACAAATATCTTGTAAACGCAAAACAGCTCTTTACAAATATAAAGGAACTTAAGGAGCTGAGCGATGACTATTCATATCTTTCACCTGCACAGATTAAGGCTATAGAGAGCTTTTGGGGCTCTTTTTCGGCCGAACCGCATACAGATAAGAAGGAGGTTTTCTTCTCCCTTTGGAAGGTGTTGGAGAGGGTATATGACGATTTCAGGAGCAGATTGGAGGCTTTGGGCGAGGGGTATGAGGGGATGATATACCGCAAGGTGGCGGAGCAACTGCCGTTTTTAGTGGAGAGTAAAGATAGCGTTGGCGTTGGCTTTGGCTTGCAGTCAATGTTAAACGGCCGGAGGATAGTGTTTGTGGGACTTAATGCTCCCAACATGTGCGAGCGTAAGATAATGAGATATCTTATGGAGGCCGGCAGGGCGGATTTCTACTGGGATTATTACGGAAAATTGCTTACAGACAGCGAGAACGAGGCCGGAACCATAATAAAGGGATGCGTAGAGGAGTTTAGATCGTTGTATCCGTTGGAAGGTTTGGACGGGTCCGATGTTTTAGATGCATCAAATACAGGTAACGGAATTCCACATAGGATAGAGGTTTATGCGGTACCGTCCGTGGTGGGGCAGGCGCTTGTTGCCTCTAAAATATTGGAGAAGCTGCCGGCAGGTGATGAGGCTATAAAGACTTGTATTCAGCTTCCCGACGAAAACCTGCTCATGCCGCTTCTTAATTCTGTACCGGATAAATACGATAAAATAAATGTTACAATGGGTTACCCGTTGGTACAGACATCGTTGTACTCTTTTGTGAATATGATAGCCTCTCTCGTAAGGGGGGTAAAGGTTGAGAATGAAAAGAGATGTTTCTATTACAAAGATGTGATTTCGTTATTGGCACATCCGTATATAAGCGGAGACAAAAGTTCGGTTATTTGTCGGGAAGCGGATGAGATAAAAAATACTATTCTGCAAGGTAGTCTTATTTTTGTTCCTATTGATTGTGATTTTATAACAAAGGTACAGTCTGTGTTGCTTAAGAGGATTTTCAATCTGCCGCATAATGCTGTAGAGGTGCCTGAGTATCAGCTTGGTATATTAAAGGAATTAGACGGTTCGCAAGATAGTCTTACGCGGGAGTTTTTGTACAGGTATGCTGTTGAGATAAAGAATCTTGCAGAGCTTGGAATTGATATGGAGGTGAGGACATACTTTAGGTTGTTGGCAAGACTTACTGCCGGGCTTACTGTCTCATTTAGGGGGGAACCTCTTAACGGTCTGCAGATTATGGGTTCTCTTGAGACGCGTGCCATAGATTTTGACAACCTTATTATTCTCTCTGCAAATGAGGGAACTTTTCCATCTGCAAAAGGGGATAATTCGCTTATTCCTTACAATTTGAGGGTTGGTTTTGCTCTACCTACATATAGATTGCACGACAGTATCTCCTCTTACCATTTTTACAGAAGTATTTGCAGGGTAAAGAATCTGTACATGATATATGATACAAGAAAGAACGGTTTGGCTACGGGCGAGGTGAGTAGATTTGTAAAACAGCTTAAATATCAGTTTAATATAGATATTAAGACTACTGTGGTGTCGTATGCTGTCCATGGTGAAGAGGGTTTGGCGAAGGTGGTTGAAAAAGATGATGCCATTATGAAAAAACTGCGTGAAAAAAGGTTTTCGGCATCGGCAATAAATGACTATTTCATCTGTCCTTTAAAGTTTTATATAGATTATATTTTGGGATACAAAGAGGAGGATGATATATCGGCAGATCTTGAGGCCGACAAATTTGGCAATATCTATCATGAGGTTATGGAGGCTATATATGATCCTTTTAAAGGTAAAACCGTAAATGAGACGGATATAAAGGGGATTATGGGTGATAAAGCTGCATTGGACAAACTCATTAAAGAACGTTTTTTGGAGGTTGCACATATAGGTAATATTAAGGGGCGCAGGGTTATTGAGTTTGAACTTTTAAAGAATTATATTCTGCATACTTTGAGGTATGATCTTAAAAATGTTCCGTTTTACTATGTGGCCGGAGAGGAGCCCAAGATAAAAGTGCTTGGGATACATCCGGGTGGGGATCCCTCCGTACCTTTGGAAAAGGTACATCTTGTTGGTTATATAGACCGTCAGCAGAGAAAAGAGGGAAGACTGTATATAATTGATTACAAGACAGGTTATGTTAAAGAGAGTGATGCAGTAGAAACAGATATGGAAAAGATTTTCGATGCAACAACAGAGGACAGATACCATATCGCCCGACAGTTGCAGATGTATGCATATCTTAATGGCGGAGGAGAGGATACGGTACTGTCTGTATATTATCTGAGACAGATAAAAAGCGGCAATGTGGTTGAGACTTTGGCGGATAAAGATAATCTTATTTTGTTTGAGGATAAGTTAAGGTGTCTGTTGGAGGAGATATTCAACAGAGATGTTCCATTTGCCGGCAGGCCGGGATGTGCAGGATGCCGGTGGTGCAGTTTCAGTTCACTTTGCAATAAATAGGAGGATAGAATTTATGCTTGATATATATAGGGCGTCTGCCGGATCGGGCAAGACATTTACACTTGCAGGGGAATATATAAAATCGCTTTTCAGATCGGACAGGCAGGATTCTTACAGACATGCACTTGCCGTTACCTTTACTAACAAGGCAACTGAGGAGATGAAACAGAGGATAATGGAGGAGCTGTACAATCTCTCCATAGCCGGAAACGATTCTCCGTATATGGAAGATCTTATTGATGTTATGGTAGAGGCTGAGAATGACAAACGTCGTGAACTTGGCATTGATGAACTTGTAGATTGCAGCGAGGCTCATGGAGACAGCAACTGGAAGATGAGGGTTAGAAAGAGGGCAAGAGGATTGCTTGTGGCAATACTTCAGGATTATTCAGCCTTTAGAATAAGTACAATAGACCAGTTCTTCCAAGTAGTGATGCGTGCCTTTGCCCGCGAGATGGGGAAGATTGCAACTTACGAGGTTGAGCTTGATAATGATGCCGTTCTGTCTTATGCCATAGACAAGATGTTTGCAGATTTGGATGAAGAGTCCAATTCTACTCTGCTTAACCAACTTACAAAGTTTGCCATTGAGTCTGCGGATGAGGGACGTTCATGGAACATAAAGAAAGAGATTCAACAGGTCTCTAAAGTGCTGTTCAACGATTCTGTACGGGATATTTTAACGCAGAGCGGAAAACTTCCCGATGCCGCAGATGTTGAGAATCTTAAAAAGAACCTTACGGAGAAGAGAGCAATTTTGGTAGACAAGATTGCTGGAATTGGCAAAAACGCAATGGAGCTGTTTGCCCGTCATGGATTATCTCCAGAAGATATGAAGGGAGGCTCACGTTCTCCGTTCAAACGTTTTTGCCTATGGGCAGTGCAAGATGTTGTTAATTATCCGGCCTCTTTTGAAAAACTTCCAAATAATATCTCCGAGTGGGTGTCAAGTAAAAGTAAGAGTAACCTTACTGCTGTTGAGAGCCTCTATAATGATGGAATGAATGATTTGGTAAAGGAGGCTGTATCATTTTTTACCACAGACATAATTGAGTACAATACCATAAACTTGGTGCTTCCGAGTCTGAATACCATAGCTATCCTTGGTGAAGTTTACAAAAGGATTTTAGAGTACTGCAGGGAGAAGAATGTAATGCTGCTCTCCGAGAGTACATTGCTGCTGAACAGGATAATAGATGGTAAGGATACACCTTTTGTATATGAAAAGATAGGTACATCAATAGACAACTATCTTTTGGATGAGTTTCAGGATACCTCATCACTCCAGTGGCGCAACTTTTATCCGTTACTTAACGATAGCTTGGGAGGAAGCAACAATAATCTTATAGTAGGCGATGTAAAACAGAGCATCTACAGGTGGAGAGGCTCTGACTGGGAGATTCTTAATTCCGGACTCGCGGATAGCTTTAACGCTAACCTGCTAAGGAAACATAGTCTAATCAATAACTGGCGGAGCCGTGGCAATATAGTTGCCTTTAACAACTCGTACTTCAAGCAGTGCGCAGAGCTTACGCAGAGTGCTTTTTTGGCAAGGGCAGAGGCAGGTGGTGAGGAACTGTTAGACAAATTCAACAATAATGAGGTTGTAAAGATTTACAACGACCTTAAACAGCAGGTCCCCGAATCTAAGGGTGGCGGTTATGTTGAGGTTGACATTGTTGACGGTGAAAGCTCAGAGACAAGAAAGGAGACTGCATGCAATCTGTTGGAGGCCAAGATTGCGGAGCTGTTGTCGAATGGGGTGCAGCAGAGTGATATAGCTGTTTTGGTGCGTTCTAAGGATGAGGGCGCAATGGTGGCCGACAAACTTGTAAAATGTGGATATAGTGTTGTGTCAGATGATTCGCTTAATGTAGGTGCTAACAGTGTTGTGCAGAAGGTTGTAGGCATTTTGCGAAATATGAACCACCCTTCCTATGCAGACAAAGAGATTTATGATCTGTTCTTTGAAAGGGGCGAGTATGAGGTTGCTCTCATGGATGAGGTTGCCGTTTATCCGCTTTACAATATGTGCGAAGAGGTTATAAGACGTTTTCTTACAGATACGGAGAGGGAGAATGTAACATATTTGCAAGTGTTTTTGGATGCCGTCCTTGACTATGTTACAAAGGAGGGCTCCAACCTTGGCGGGTTTCTCTCCTGGTGGGATGAGGACGGATGCAACAGAAATATCGCCTCGCCGCAGGGTATAAATGCGATTACTGTAATGACAATCCATAAATCAAAGGGATTGTCGTTTAATGTTGTCTTTGTTCCGTTCTACAGCCTTAAGATAATTACAAGCGGTAAACGTCACGACGATTTATGGACTGTTATGGATAATAACGGCGTTAAAGTACCTGTTGCCGTAAAATTTTCGTCAGAAGCTGTTAAAAGTTCATTTGCAGAGGATTACCTCAGAGAATATCTTAATGAGTATATAGACAATATGAATATAGGCTATGTTGCTCTCACCAGGCCTAAATATGCCCTGTATATATTCTGCCTCTCCTCCAATGATAAGAATATAGATTCGCCTGCAGACGTTTTGTACAGGTTCTTCAATGATAATAAGGCGGCAGCCCTTAACGGGATAGAGACAGCTGTAAATGGGATGTCGTTTAGCGATAACTGCATGCAGATTGGTTCTTTAGAGGAGGTGGCACAGCTTATTGGCGATACTCATGTTGTTAATGATGATCCATCTGTTCTGCTTCCCGACAAATCCCATTTTTTTTCAGGGCCGGTTAACGCAGAACGTCTTAAAACATTAAGATCCGGAAATATAATTGATGAGCATGGTGTACGTGAAACCGGTATAGCAATGCACAATGTATTCTCCCTTATAGATTCTTATGATAGCATTGCCAATGCCTGCAAGGAGGCTTATGACGCAGGTTTGGTTGACATTGAACCGTTGGAATTGCAGTCTATGGTTTTAGATAAAATCCAAGAGGTAAAAAGTTACGGTTGGTTTGATGTAGGTATAAAAGTATTAAACGAGAGAGAGCTTATAGATGGAGATGGCAGGGTGTACAGGCCCGATAGGATTATAATTAAAGATAATAATGGAGAGCCCGTTGTTTCTGTGGTGGACTATAAATTTGGTGAATATAATCCAGATTCTGCATCTCACGGCAAATATTTAAGGCAGGTTAAGAACTATGTCTCTTTAATAAAGAAGATTGGATATTCCAATGTTATGGGATATCTGTGGTATATTAAACATAGTGTAGTTGAAGAGGTTAAATAGAAAGTGCGTAGCTGACTTTTTATTTAACCTCTTTGAAATTGAGATGACAGTTTTTGTCCGTCATTTTTTATATGGTTTGGCCTTGGAAGACATTGGAACTGTTGTAAGGTACCAAGTCGCCGGTTAATGTTATATTGTTATTGTTAAAGTCTGGATAGATGGTAACAGTTGCCCTGTTGGAGTCTCCTGTGAGCTGTACATTTACAGTGGCCGAGATAGCAACTCCCTGAACATTAAAATTGTAGTATACAATTCCATGTTTGCCGTTACTCATTGTAATCTTTGAAGGGTTTCCTTGAACCGTAAATCCGCCTAATCCGTTTTGCCCGGGATTGAAATGAGTAAGTGCTAACTGTACAACAGCTTGGTTGTTATTTATGTATACAAAATTTGTTGTTTTGCTTACAAATTTAGTGAGACCACGTGGAAATACTATCTGGTCTACCTCTATAACCCAAGATCCATCTTTCAAAGCCTGTAGTGCATTTTTATACAGTTGCTCGTTTTCCGCTTTAACGGCAGCTTTATGCGCAGCTTTTGCCGCCTTGCGTAATTCCTGTTTAGTCATTGTTGTCTCGTTGCACAAATTGGCATCAACATTTTGAGCATTTACATTATTAACGCTTAATGTTGCCAAAACTGCAGTAATAAGAAATAGAAATCGTTTCATATACCTGTAATTTGAATTTTTAAACGTTTACATAACAAAAAAACATGCTTTGGAGTTCATGCTCCTTGCCGTTTTTGCATGTAGTATTATGAAAAAACTGTGCCTTATTGCTCTTTTTTTGCTATTTGTTTGGAAAATATGGTTCCGTGTGAACCATTACTTGGGTTGCCGAGCCCCACCGGTTCTTTATTGAATATTCTACATTTGTTGCAATGTCATGAGCGGCCACTATTGTTATTGTAGGGTCTACCTTTATGTGAACATCTATGATAAAATAGTTTCCGCTTTTACGGGTCTTTAGGTTGTGGTATCTCTTAACACCATCTACAGCCATTATTATTCTGCCTATTTCCTCTTCTGTCTCAACCGGAAGCGAGCTTTCCAACAGCTCCGAAAATGCCGGTTTAATAAGATCTATTCCAACTTTTAAAATAAGTAAACTTACTATTATACAAGCGATTGGATCTAATACTCTCCATTTGTCGCCAAGAAACATAGCCCCTGCAATTCCTATAAATGTGCCTATAGATGAAAAGGCATCTGACCTGTGGTGCCACGCATTGGCTATAACAGCTTGATTATTGGTTTTTTTCCCCTCTCTTGCCGTAATTCTGTACAGCCACTCCTTCGTTAAAATTGAAACAAGTGCAGCAATAAGCGCCAAATATGATGGCTTGTCCAATATGGCACCTTTTATTGAATCACTTACTTTGGTTATACCGTCATAGAAGAGACCTATGGCAACAAATAGAAGCAGAAGACTTATGATAAGTGTTGCCAATGTCTCAAATTTGCCATGCCCATACTGATGCCTCTCATCCCGTCCTTTACCGGCAATTTTAACAAATACAATTACCACAAGGTCTGTAACAAAGTCAGAAAACGAGTGTATTCCATCTGCAATCATGGCAGAACTTCTGCCAAAAAATCCGGCAGCTATCTTTCCGCAGGAGAGGACGAAATTAACAAAGAATCCTATCCATGTTATCCTTACAGCAGATTCTGTGCGTTGCCTGTCACTTATAACTTTGTTATTGTTCATAATTTTATACACCGATAGGTTGGCTTCCTCATTAGGAAGATGCAAATGTAGTATTTTTATTTTAAAAAACTTTTTTCCCAATTAGCTGTTCCTTTATTGTAAATTGCTAAAATGGCAGAAAAACTAACTTGACTTTTAAAGCTGTGGCTTACGGAGTTATTAACAACAAAAAATTTTGATAGTATGAAACGATTATTTGTTTTCTCGTTAGTTATGATGCTTGCTTTTGGTGCTTATGCACAAGATGAGGAGGCTGTAGAGTTGCAGTACACACATGGACCGTATGTTACCGCCGGAGTATGCGATAATTGGTTTGTTACTGTTGGCGGAGGAGCACAGGTATATTTAGGTAGCCATGATTTTAAGAAAGGTTTCTGGAAACAGGCTGCGCCGGCAATTGATGTTGCAGTTGGCAAATGGTTTTTGCCAACAATAGGAACAAGATTGGAATGGAGTGGAATTAAAGGAAAAAGCTTTGGACGAGGTCTTTACGCAGATGGTACTCTCCCAACAAAGGGGTACCTAAGGCAAAAGTTTAACAGTTCTATTCTCCACATGGATTTCTTATGCAATCTTTCCAATACTATTGGCGGTTACAGAACAGATAGATTTTGGAGTTTTATTCCGTATGTAGGTTTTGGATGGGCACATTCGTGGAACTCAAAATATCACAATAATCAGGTTGCAGCAAATACCGGTGTCATTCATAATTTAAAACTCTGCAGTGTGATGGATGCAACCATAGATATGCGGGTAACGGCCTTGGGAAGGAGATACGACCTTTATGAAAATCCACGAGCTTTTGATTATTTTGTTACAGTGACAACTGGAATAACATATAATTTCTGTGCAAAGGGATTCCAACGTGCCAATGAGCTAATAGTGATTGAGGACTGTTCTAAATATGTGAATGAGATAAATGAACTGAAAAGCATGGTGGAGCAGGCTAATGCTCATAGAGACAAATGTATGAAACAGCTTGCCGCAGAAAAGAAACGCAAACCTGTAGTAAAGGAGAAACATATTGTTGGTAATGTTGCAGTATTTTTTGCTATAAACAGCGCAGAGATTACTGAGCAGGGGATGATTAATCTTGGATATATTGCAGAAATAATAAAAAAAACAGACAAGAAGTATACTCTATATGCCTCTGCAGATAAGGAGACAGGAACACCTGAGTATAACTATATGTTGTCTGAAAAACGTGGCGAAGCTGTATTGAATGCTCTTGTAAATAATTATTGTGTTAATCCTTCGCAATTGGAGATAAAGGCTGTGGGTTCATCTGAACAGATGTTTGACGGGGCTGCAAGTAATAGGGTTGTAATAATAGAGAACTAAGTATTTTTTATTCAACTTCTTTATTTTAAAAATAAGGGTGTATCAAATTGAAGGACTTTGGTACATCCTTAATTTTTTGCACATTATGAGATTTTAATATTTTTTATATATTTGCTAACACTTATAAAGCAAGTTACTTACTTTTATAGACTATTTTATGAAAAGGTTCTTATTGTATTCCGTATTATTTATCGTTGGGCTCTTATCCAATATAAGTTTGTCTGCACAACAATCAGATACATCGCAAGCGCAATTGAAAGTTGTTAATGCAAATATTCAGTGCCCTTTTGAGGGGAATTCTCAGATATATTTCTTATCTCTACAACATAGAAAGGCGCGAATTTACAGAAGTTGTTCCCTCTGTTTGATTTTGGGGAGGATTCCGGGTATGCCGGAATTAAGCTATCCTACTGCTGGTAGGTATAAAGTATAAAAACGGGTCTCTCGCCCCAAGACAAACAAAAATAGCCGAGAAAACCTCGGCTACCTTGTGATCCGTTTGGGGCTCGAACTGCGCCTGAGGACAGGCGCTTGTGGCAAGCACTAACGTGCTGCATAAGCTCACTTCGTTCGCGCCTAAAGGCTTATTATGGGTCTTGGTCTCTCGCCCCAAGACAAACAAAAATAGCCGAGAAAACCTCGGCTACCTTGTG
>ENA-OURV01000717-OURV01000717.1-human-gut-metagenome-genome-assembly--contig:-NODE-717-length-28421-cov-6.557498_pt1:2500-28421 | contig 28421 bp, 26 predicted proteins | sample MGYA00242141_ERZ509072 | MGnify/ENA primary metagenome ERZ509072 (study PRJEB26280, sample SAMEA2338763) | human gut metagenome | biome: human gut; feature: human-associated habitat... | reverse complement strand
TGGGTGAGGATATGGTAATGGCAGCTCAGGGCAACGGCTGGTTCTGGTTTGACTATGTCTACAATGTTAAATCGAGATATTCAAATTCTGCCTGGAGGCCATACGGATTGTGGAATTTCTACTACCAGCTTATTGGTAACGTAAACAGCATCATAGCTGCGGAGGAGACCATGCAGGGACCAAGTGAGGATGTTGCATATATTATTGGACAGGCATACGCTATAAGAGCATACTGCTACCATGGCCTTGCTGTAATGTTCTCAAGAACATACGTTGGGCATGAGTCTGAGAAGTGTGTTCCTATCTACACAGAACCCACGGTTGCCGGAACACATGGTAATCCAAGAAGCACTGTTGAGGAGGTTTACAAGCAGATTAACAGCGACTTAGATAAAGCTATCTCTCTATTGGAGAAGACCAGAAATGCAGACAACCCTTCTCACATGGACAAATATGTAGCATATGCACTTAAAGCAAGAGCACTTTCATTCATGGCTACAACTGCTGCAGATTGGAAGACAGTGGCAGACTATGCTCAAAAAGCACAGGGTAAGGGCGAAGTATGTAAATTCGACAATGTATTCAACGGCTTCAACAGTGCAGATCCAAGCTATGTTATGTGGGGCTTCAAGGTTCAGTTAGACCAGTCAACTACCAACCCACAGTTCATGACACACATGGATGCATATACAAATGGAGGTAATGCCTATGGTGGTAGAGCACCTAAGTGTATAAGCAAATGGCTACATGATAAGATTGGGGAGAATGATGCAAGACAGGCATGGTGGAACATAAACAACCCTATAAAGGCTGCAAAAGGCCTGTATCTACAAGAGAAATTCTTGTATGATATAAGCAAGGACAACAGTAGCAGCAAATACTCTAACTGGCTATGCGACAGAATCTATATGAGAATTGAAGAGATGGTTCTTACAGAGGCCGAGGCTCTTTGCCGTGCAGGCGATGATAATGGAGCTCGTGCTGCTCTTAAAAAATTGATGAAAGAGAGAGACAAATCTTATGATTGCTCTGCAAAAACAGGTACAGCTCTTGGAGCACTTACCACAGATGAAACAGGTTCGCTTCTTGAGGAGATTCTAATTCAAAGAAGAATTGAGCTTTGGGGTGAGTACGGACGTATCTACGATATAAAGAGACTTAAACAGGGATTTGTACGTACCGAGGAGATGGGACACCCTCTTGCTGCCAGAACTGCAGTAAACAATATAAAGGTGAACAACCCTGAGACATACGACTGGGTAATGACTATCCCTCAGTCTGAGTTCGATGCCAACAAGAATATGGATGAGAAGGCAGATCAGAACCCTGTTGACAGCGGTATATAATAGGTCAAATACAAATAATAATTTGTAATAATAACAGCTATTTTGAGGACGACTAGTATTTTTTAGTCGTCCTCTTTTTATGTACACTCAGACTGAGTATTGTCTAACGGGGTAGACTATGTTAATTCTATTTTTATGTATCTAAAAAATAGTGTGGAGACTTATTTGAACATGACAAAAAAGGTTACCAAATTAAAAAACCGGTAACCTTTTTTATATTGATATTTTGTAAAGCTTTATTAATTCTGTGCTCCATTTTGCTGTTGTGCAGAAGCCGGAACAAATGGCGTAGTCTTGCTTGCAGGTATACCTAAAGCTTTCTTAGCTAATGGGAGAACATCTACTGTTGATTCGCTATGGAATATAACAGTTCCTGCAGATATGTCAAAGATATATGTAAATCCATTCTCTTTACCCAACTTTTCAATAGCTTCGTTTGCTTTTTTGAATACAGGGGCAAACAACTCCTGCTGCATCTGTCCGTATTCATTCTGTGCATTTACCTGAAACTGCTCCAATCTCTGGCGCATCTCCTGTAGCTCCTTTGTTTTTGCCTCCAAAACAGCTGCTGTCCAAGTTGCGCTCTTCTGGTTGTAGGTCTGAAGCTTAGTATTAAATTCCGTCTGCATTCCCTGCAAAGTTTCGTCCAATTCAGCTCCGTATTTTTCCAATTTCACAATAGCTGAGTCTCTCTCCGGCATAAGAGCAATGAGCTCCTGCATGTTCAGCTGGCCGAATTTTAGGTTCTGGGCAAATGACGATGTTGACAGCAACAAGCCTAACCCAAATAAAAGAAGTGTGACTTTTTTCATTTTGTATTTGTTATAGTTTTATTGTAATCCTAATAGTCTTAAAACATATTGATTAAGATTGTCTCCGGGCGCATAGTAAGCAACCCCCTGCATGGCAGCAAGGTCAAAGATAATCATAAAATTTCCATCTTTAGCAATTTTATCTATTGCAGCTTGTACTTTCTCCTTTATTGGAGACAATAACTCCTCAGATTTTTTCTGAAGATAACCATCGGGGCCAAAATAGAGCTTCTGCAGCTCCTTTACCTCCTTTTCTCTCTTTATTATATCCTGCTCCCTATAAGCTCTCTCTGTTTCCGTCAATCTCTGCTTCTGGGACTGATAGCTCTGATACAAGTTCTCTATCTTCTGAACATCTGACTCTATTTTCTGTTTGTATTGCTCGCTTAATTTATCCAACTCCGTTGTTGCAGTCTCATACGCAGGAATCTTAACAAGTATCGAATCTGTATTTATATACCCTATCTTGCCATTTGGATAGTATACATTCTGTGCATTAAGAATGCCATACGAAGCAGAAGTCAAAACGACAATAATTGCAATAATAAATCTCTTCATACACAAAAATTTTTATGGTTTAGAACTGTTGACCTATTACAAAATGGAACTGGCTTCCCCCTCTCTTGAGCTTCTCGTTAGGTACCGGATCAAATCCGTAACCCCAATCTATACCAAGCATACCAACTATAGGGAGGAATACTCTTAAACCTACACCGGCAGACCTTTTAATCTGGAACGGATTAAACTCTCTTATATCGGACCAGCAATTACCGCCCTCCAAGAATAACAGCGCATAGATTGTAGATTGCGGCTGCAACACAACAGGGTATCTTAGCTCAACCGTAAACTTGTCATATACGTTACCGGCATATGCATTGTCCTTAATTGGGGTAAGCGAGGTGTTAGGATAACCTCTCAGTCCTATAATCTCTGAACCGTATGTGTTATAACCGCTCATACCGTCGCCTCCAAGCTGGAACCCTTCAAACGGAGAATATCCAAGGTCCTTGTTATAATATCCAAGGTAACCAAAGTTCGCAGCCGTCTTAAGGACAAGGTCCCCAATAAGTTTTGTATACAGCGTACTCTTGAATGTCCACTTGTGATACTCTATCCATTTATACCTCTCTTTGTCATCCATATTCTTGTAATCCGTATTTTTTGAACGGAAGAGCGAGTATGGCGGAGTGAGCTGCAAACTGAGCAACAGATCCGATCCTCCTCTTGGATAGAGCGGCTGGTCTGTTGAGTTTCTGTTGAGTGATATCTTGTAACTTGCGTTGTGAGACATTCCCGTATTGAAAAGGAAGTTGTAGTTCCAGTTCTTTAATTTATATGTCTGCCAGCTTAGTTCATGATACAATACAAAGTAGTTGTCAGGCCATTTGAGTCTGTTACCAAGTCCTACTGCCGCACCGTAAACCTCCATATATTCGTCCGAGGTCTGGTAATAGTAATATGAGTTGGTCTGACGCGTAAAGTATACCTGTACATTCAATGATGTAGGTTTTTTGCCGGTAAGCCATGGTTCCATGAAAGATGCGGAGAGTGCCGTATAGTATGTACCGTTGGTCTGGAACCTTATGGCCAAGGTCTGTGCATCTCCAAGCGGTACAGGCCTCCACGCATTCTTCTCAAACATTCTCTTAAATGAGAAATTGTTAAAACTTACGCCCAATGTTCCTACAAAGGTGTTGCCGCCCCATCCTCCGGAGAGTTCCAACTGGCTGTTAGGTTTCTCCTCTACGTTAAATGCTATATCTACCGTATTGTTATTCTGGTTTGGCATTAAGTTATATCCTTTTTCTGAATAGGCATGCTCTGCTTCGAAATGCCCCATTGAGGCAATCTCTCTTATAGAACGTTCAAAATCTGTCTGGCTGTAAAGGTATCCGGGTTTTGTGAACATGGCTCTTCTAACTATCTTCTCGTTGGTTATTGTGTTGCCGTTCACTATTATGTTATTAAATGTAGCCGGTTTCCCCTCAACTATTCTCATCTCAACATCTACGGAATCACCATCTATGTTTACCTCAACGGGAGTTATGTTAAAGAAGAGATATCCGTTGTCTGTGTACATTTTGTTAACATCGGGGTTCTGTCCTTTTCCATCTCCAAACAGCCTCTTTCTCATATTTACCACATCATACACATCTCCTTTCTCCAAATGCAGTACTTGAGATAGCTGCTGGGCTGTATATACAGAGTTTCCTGTCCACGTAATCTCTCTAAAGTAGTATTTTTTGCCCTTGTCTATTGTAAAATCTATGTTCATTCTTCCCGGTTCTATATAGTACATGGAGTCTTTCACTATCCTCGCATCTCTGTAACCGGCTTCGTTGAACACCTGAATCAAATTCTCCTTATCGTTGGGGTACTCCTTCTCGTTGAATTTTTTGCTCCTCAAGAAATTGACAATCCTTTTGTCCTTTGTTTTTTTCATGGCTCTTGCCAACTTGGAAGCCTTTATCTCATCGTTACCTTTGAATGTTATTCTCTGAATCTTTACTTTTGGGCCTCTGTCTACAACAAAATTCACCCTTACCGCATTTTTGACAATCGTATCGTTGGTCTGCTCCACTCTTACCTCAGTTTTGAGGAATCCCTTCTCCTTGTAATACCTTTTAATTATATCTGCAGATGATTTTACTACGTAATCAGACAGCTCCTGCCCCCTCCTTAATTTAAGTCTCTCAGACAGCTCAGATTCTTCGCTCTTTTTTGTTCCTGTGAAAACCCACCTTGAGACACGGGGTTTTACAACTAAACGCAACCCAAGAACTATGGTGTCTTTGCTTTTCAACGAGTCTATATAAAAACCTGCATCGGAAAATTTGCGCTGCATTAAGATTCTTTTTAAGATCTGGGAGATCTCATCGCCGGGTATTGTTATGGCATCCCCCGGTTGTAATCCTGTCAAAGACAATATCTGCTCCTCTCTAAGATAGTCTACACCACTAATCTTTATGTCTCCTATGATATAGGTTTTGGGATTGTTATAGTCTACTACAACCTCATTTTTATGCTCTTGTGCAAACAGACCGCAAGGAACCAAAAGACTTGCGAGCACGAGTATTTTAAATAATCTCATTGAATTGTTAATGCAATAGTTATTATATCTTTCCAAAGCGTCTGCTCCTGGATGCGTATTCCTCTAAAGCGAGACGGAACTCATTTTTACGAAAATCAGGCCAAAGTGTTTTTGTAAAGTAAAGTTCGGAATAAGCCGCTTGCCAAAGCATGTAGTTGCTGATTCTCTGCTCTCCGCTTGTCCTGATAATCAGATCCGGATCCGGAATACCGGCAGTACTGAGGTAAGATTCAAATTCTTTCTCTGAAATATTACTCTCTCCTGCCTGTGCCGCCTTTCTTGCAGCTTGCAGGATATCCCATTTTCCGCTATAGCTCAAAAAAACTATAAGTGTAAGATTGTTAAACTTTTCTGTAAGTTTTTGACAATCTCCTATCTCCTGCTGCAACTCTTGTGAAAGGCCGGAAAAATCCCCTATGACTCTAAACCTTATTCCGTTTTTCACAAATGTTGGCGTTTCATTGGATATTGCCTTTATCATCATTCGCATAAGCCCCTCAACCTCCTCTACAGGCCGGTTCCAATTCTCCGTGGAAAAAGCAAACAGGCTGAGATACTTTATCCCCCGCTCTACAGCATACTCCGTGCATGCTCGTACGCTCTCTATCCCCTCTGCATGACCAAACAGTCTCTCTTTCCCTTTTTCTTTGGCCCAACGCCCGTTTCCATCCATTATCATAGAGACGTGCAACGGCAATTTCATATCATCATTCATAATGGGCAATTAAACAAACAAACTGCAAATATAGTGAATGCTTGGGGATATTACAACAAACAGCCCAAAGACTTGCGCATATTCCTTTTATCCTCTCCCCACAGGAGTTTTTCATTCAGCGCTCTAAAAAAGTTATTATTGAGTGTTATGCAGTTAAGCGTATAGTCTGCCGTACGTACAACAACTGTCTCATCTTTCCCAATCTTAAAATATCTATTGTCCATTGTAAGTTGCGCCTCGTCTACACGTCCTGTAAAAAAGAGTTCCACTCTCGATGACTGCGGTACTATAAGCGGTCTTACATTAAGGTTATGCGGTGCAATCGGCGATATGATAAGGACTTTGGAATCCGGTGTAACGACAGGCCCTCCAACACTAAGCGAATAGGCTGTGGAACCCGTTGCAGTAGCTATGAGTATTCCGTCTGCCCAATATACAGGTATAGGCTCCCCGTCTATCTTTACATGAATCTCTAACATTGCCGGCTCTATTCTCTGTATGGATACCTCGTTAAGGGCATACGGGTAGATCTCGCCTGCGCCATACAGACAACAATCCAAACCGGGCTTACATACATGTAGCAATGTTCTACTGTTAACCTTGTAGTCCTTTTTAAGTATATCATTCATCCAGAGATTCTGTTCATCTACGCTTTCTGTTGTAAGAAAACCTAATCTGCCGAAATTGATTCCGGCTACCGGAATCTCCTTATCTCGTACCAATGTGAGGGAGTCTAAGATTGTTCCATCTCCGCCAAGGGCCAAAAAAAGATCATTGTCGGGAAGCAGATCTGAATAATCATTAAAAAGGGATCCTTTTGGAAACTGTACTTTTTCTTTATATCTCTCATAGAAAGGGGCATAAACAGACCACTCTATGTTTGGCTTATTGTTGAGGAGATGCATAAGTCTTATGAAATCTCCCATTGATCGTTCATCTATGTTTTTTCCAAAAAGTGCAATCTTCATCCTTATTTTCTTAATTCTGCAACTTAATTTATCCTATCAGATAATGCAAATATAAAAATTTCTATAATTTTGTACTGCTTAAAACAGATATACTTATGACAAAACTTAGCGTTAACATAAACAAAATAGCCACTATACGTAATGCGAGGGGTGGCAACATGCCCAATGTCCTGCAGTGCGCAATTGATTGTGAAAAATTTGGTGCTCAAGGGATTACCGTTCATCCAAGGCCTGATGAAAGACATATAAGATATAGCGATGTATTGGAGATTCGGCCGGTGCTGAAAACCGAATTCAATATAGAGGGTAATCCTATCGATTCTTTTAAGGAGTTGGTTGCCAAGGTTGTTCCCAATCAGGTAACTTTAGTTCCAGACGCAGAGAACGTGCTAACATCAAATGCCGGGTGGGACACCATTAAGAACAAGAGTTATCTTAAGGAGATCTGCAGTTTCTTTAAGAGTTACGGCATTAGGGTGTCCATTTTTGTGGATCCTGTTGTTGAGATGGTTGCAAATGCGGCTGAGTGCGGTTGCGACAGGGTTGAGCTCTACACAGAGGCTTACGCAAGGAACTATTCTGCAGACAGGGAAAAAGCTATAGAGCCCTATCTTAAGGCTGCAGAGGAGGCCCGCAGATGCGGATTGGGGCTAAACGCCGGCCACGACCTTAACTTAGACAATCTGAATTTTTTTCATCAAACTATAAATTGGTTAGATGAGGTCTCCATTGGGCACGCCCTTATATGTGACGCGTTATATTTAGGGCTTGAGCAGACCATAAAAGAATACTTAGACAGATTGAAATAGCATAATTATTGCTATATTTGCGGGTTGTATGCATAGGGATGGAAATAATTAACAAATAAATAATATGAAAAAAGCAATTCTAGCTGTTGCGCTTGCAACAATTCTTGTTTCTTGTAACAATAACACTGCCTCAGACACAAAGGCGGCTGCCTCAGTTGAGACTGCCACTGTAGCACCTTCGGGGAGCATTGTCTACATTCAGATGGATTCTTTAGTAAACAACTACGACATGTTCAATGATCTTAAGTCTGAGCTTGAGGCTAAAGCACAGGTTATTCAGGAGGACCTCAACAAGAAGGGAAGGGCATTTGAAAGTGCGGCCAAGGATTTTGAGACCAAGATAAACAAAGGGTTGCTGACTCGTGCACAGGCAGAGGAGCAGCAACAGCAGCTATACCAACGCCAGCAGTCTCTCGAGGGCCTAAGACAGCAAAAGAGCATGGAGATGGCGGAGGAGCAGCAGGTTATGCTTAACAAGGTTATGGATGCCATCCAGACTTACGTTGAGAAGTATAATGCAGAGCACAATTATGCACTTATCCTTACAACCAGCGGAAGTACAAATACGGTTATAGTTGGCAACTCACAGCTTGACATTACCAACAATGTTCTTGTAGGCTTGAACGAGGAGTATGTTAAATCAAAAACAAAATAGTTGAGAATAGCAATATTATCCTGCTTTTACCCGTACAGAGGTGGTATTTCTCAGTTTAACACGTATTTGATGCAGGAACTGGGAAAGGAGCATTCTGTAAAAGCTTTTAATTTTAAGAGACAGTATCCAGACATTCTCTTTCCTGGTAAGACTCAATATGTTACAAAAGATGATAATGCCGTACCGGTAGAGTCTGAGGCTCTATTGGATACGGCAAATCCTTTTACGTATATCTCTACTGCAAAGGCTATAAGGAGGTTTAATCCTGATCTTCTTATAATGAGGTATTGGATGAGTTGGTTTGCTCCGTCATTGGGTTATGTTGCAAGACATGTTGGAAGAAACTGCAAGATTATTTCCATCTTGGATAATGTTATTCCGCATGAGCCGCATTTCTTTGACCGTCTGTTTACCAAATGGTTCTTGAAGCCAAACTACGGCTTTGTGGTGCTGTGTGATGCTGTAAGGAATGATCTTCTGTCGTTCGACAGAGAGAAGCCTGTTTTGGTTACCCCTCACCCACTCTACTCCCATTTTGGAGCAAAAATCTCCAAAGAACAGGCTTGCAGGCAGTTGGGAATAAAACCCAATAAAAGGAATATTCTCTTTTTTGGGCTTATAAGAGAGTACAAAGGGTTGGATCTGCTTATAGAGGCATTTAATCTTTTGGATGACTCTTACCAACTTATCATTGCAGGCGAACCTTACGGCAGTTTTGATAAATATGAGGCATTGATAGACAGCTCTCCTTACAGAGATAACATAAGTGTAACCACAAGCTACATTAAGGATAGTTGTGTATCACCATATTTCTCTGCATCTGACGTATGTGTGCTACCTTACAGGTCTGCCACTCAAAGCGGCATAAGTTCTATCTGTTTTAATTTTAACCTACCCATGATTACAACAGATGTTGGAGGGCTTAAGGAGACCATTGGGGACAAGGGTACAGGGATGATAATAAAGGATTGCAGAAAGGAGACTATAGCTGATGCCATAAAGAGCTATTTTGACAACCGCTCCCTTAGAGAGGAATATGTAAAGAATATTGAGCGTGTGAAGGATGAGTTATCATGGAAAACCTTTTGCAACAGACTTGTAGAGTTTTACAAAAAAGATCTGTCGGGAAGCAGATAGGAAAAAGACAAGAGGGGGACAGAAGCGGGACATTTACAGAATTTGTTTAATTTTTAAGTCATAAAATTATGAAATCCATTACATCTACGGAATTTGATTTTCCCAAACAGACCTCCAAATATGTTGGAAAGGTAAGGGATGTCTATACAATTGACAACAAGCTGATGGTTATGGTTGCCACAGACAGGATATCGGCCTTTGACGTTGTACTGCCAAAGGGAATTCCATACAAAGGGCAGGTATTGAACCAGATAGCTTCAAAGTTTTTGGATGATACGCAGGATATTGTAAAGAACTGGAAGATTGCATCGCCGGATCCTATGGTTACTGTTGGTCACAGATGTGAGAGTTTGCCTGTTGAGATGATTGTAAGAGGTTATCTTACAGGAAGTTCTTGGAGAACATACAAAAGCGGAGCAAGAGAGATTTGCGGAGTGCCTGTTCCGGATGGGATGAGAGAGCACGAGAGGTTTGCCCACCCTATAATCACCCCTACCACAAAAGCCGAGATTGGCGGGCATGACCAGGATATCTCCAAGGAGGAGATTATTGCAAAGGGGATAGTTGCAAAGGATGTTTATGAAAAGTTGGAGGAGATTTCGCTTGCTCTGTTCAAGAGAGGTACCGAGATTGCCGCCAAAAGGGGATTGATTCTTGTAGATACAAAATACGAGTTTGGCTTGAAGGATGGTGAGATCTATCTTATTGACGAGATTCACACTCCGGACAGCAGCCGCTATTTCTACTCGGACGGTTACGAGGAGAGATTTGCCAAAGGGGAGCCGCAGAGGCAGTTATCAAAGGAGTTTGTTCGCGAATGGCTTATGGACAACGGATTCAGCGGACAATCCGGGCAGAAGGTTCCCGAGATGACAGACGAGATAGTTGAATCTATTTCAAACAGATATATAGAGCTTTACGAGCATATTACAGGTGAGGAGTTTAAGAAGGCTCCATACAATGACAATGTTTACGAGCGTATTGAAACAAATGTGAAGAACATGCTCGCAAGACTTATGTAATTTAATATAGTACACTTATTATGAGACGTTTATATGCCTTGGTAATTATACTTGCCGTTGCAATTGCGGCATCTGCCCAAAACAATGTGAAAATAGCGCAAGACAAGATAAAAAAGGATGGTGTTATTGTATATGTCCACAATGTGCAGCAAAGCGAGACTCTCTACTCCATCTCCAAGGCGTATAACGTTTCCATAAAGGAGATTATAGAGAATAACCCTGTGTTAGGCAACGGTTTAAAGACAGGTATGATTCTTTATATTCCCGACAAATTATCTCCCGGTAACAGTGATGAGAAGAGCAGCGGCAAGCAGGAGTCCAAGAGGAAAAGGAGATTGTCGAGACAGGAGCGCATAGCTATTGCTCTTAGGAGGTCAAACGAAGAGGCCGAGAGCAAAGAGAACATCACGGCCTTAAATGGCAAGGATGAAGTAGAACTACCTACAGACAGCACAACATTGCATGAAACGGAGAATGTAACCGAAGCTGTTGATCAATTTTCTACCAATGAGAACCTTACAGCGGATCTGTATGGTAGGAAAACAGATATCGCACTAATTCTCCCGTTTAATTCGAGGGACACATCCAATCTCAACTCAAATTTCATGGATTTCTACGCAGGTTCGCTCCTTGCATTGGATTCGCTCTCCTCTCTTGGTGTAGATGTCACTTTAGATGTGATAGACCAGAAAGATTACAGCTCCTTGGATGATATAGGAAGAAGCGGGAGACTTGTCAATAAGGGGATTGTTATAGGCCCGGTTAAAAAAGGTGAATTGGAGACTATTCATCCATATATTGAGAGTAACACCATTTTGGTTTCTCCTATGGATCACAATGCAGCATCTTTGGTATCACATTATAACGGATTTGTACAGATACCCACAGATCTTAAACACCAGCTCAACTCAATAGTGGATAATATCGCAGACAAGTATAGCAGAAGTTTTGCCAACGTAGTTATAATATACGAAAGCGGCAATACAGATTCGCTGTATGTAAACAGCATTGCAAGAGGCTTGACTGAAAGGCATATAGGCTACAGCTCGCTTCATTATAATATTTTGGAGGGAAGAGCCGTAGAGGACCGAATAAAGAACCTCCTCAGAGACCATATTATGAATATAGTAATAGTACCGTCTAACAATGAGGCTTTTGTAAGCGATGCCATTAGAAATCTGTCGCTTCTTAATACAGAGGAGAGGCCAATAATGTTGTTTGGGATGCCTAAATGGAAAAACTTTGAGGTTCTGGATATATACCTGTTGCATCAGCTTAACCTGCACCTGTCATTGCCATACTATGTAGATTACGACAATCCGCAGACAAAGTCTTTTGTAGAACGGTACAAGGCTCTGTACAATACATATCCCACTCCATACGCCTTTCAAGGATATGACATTGTATTTTATATGGCCTACGCAAGGCTAATGGGAGACTACAATGCAATTCAATCCAATTTTGCCATCAGGAGCAACTTTGGACATTATACAGGATTCTTTAACACCGGAACAAAGAATATCGTATACAACAAAGATTTTACAATTTCTGTAGAAAATTAATCTGATTAGTGCAGTATTTTCTGTTTTTTGCGTTTTAATTGTGAATGTGACTTGACAATGCAAGAGGAAACTATCGCTGAAGAGTGCAAAAACGGCAATAAAACGGCTATGGAGGAATTATACCGGAGTTATGCTCCGGTGCTGTTTGTCGTTGCCCTACGTTACCTTGGAGAGAGAGAGCTTGCAGAGGATATTCTTCATGATAGTTTTATTAAGATATTTTCGTCGCTTGACAAATTCAGATGGAGAGGGAAAGGGTCTCTCAAGGCCTGGATGTGCAAGCTCACGGCAAACGTATCTATCCAGTATCTTAGGGAGCGGAAGCTGGCTTTGACAGATCTCAACGAGGCCAAATATTATTCTGAGGAGGATCCTCCCAATGCAGAATCATTGTCTTCTGTTCCAAATGATGTGCTTTTGAAGTTTATTGGCAGGCTACCCGTTGGTTATAGAACAGTGTTCAACCTCTATGTATTTGAGAATTTGTCTCATAAGGAGATTGCACAGAAGTTGGGAATAAACGAGAGAAGTTCATCTTCTCAATTGGCAAGAGCAAAAAGTTCACTTGCAAAAATGGTTAACGATTATTTACAAATGCAAAACAGATAGCAGTATGAGGCCATTAGATAAAAATAATCTTCATGAAGAGTGGATTGAAGAGATAAAGAACAGGGTAAACAGCATAGAGACTGAGTTACCTGCGGATGGTTTTGGCGCTGTTATGAACAGCATAAGGAGGAGAAAACGGGCAAAAGTTATAAAGTTGATAAGTTACTGCGCTGCAGCTGCTATCATTCTGCTTCTTTTGCCAACCATATATATAAACAGAGAAATTGTTGGCAATTTTAAAGCGAACGGCAATACAGATGTGATTGCAGTTGTAAAAAAACCTTCTGCTCCATACTATATTGTCCAAAACAGCCAGACTGAACAGAATACCAAGAATGCGGCAGGTAACGGTTATATTACCTCTGCCAACAATGTTCATTACGGTATAGATGAAGAGGTTACTACCAATTCAACGACTGCAGAAAATATAGATAAGAAGATTGAGACAACCGATAATTCAGCATTAGAAAATAGAGCAACTGAAAAGAGTACCTCTGCAGAAAAAGCCGTTACAGAGGTTGCTTTAACAGAAAATACAGAGGCTGAGAGTATGGCAATGGAAAGTACTGTAATAGAGAATAGTGCAGAGAGCAATGTACAGAAAGAGAAATCAAATGTGGATGTGGCTAAAAATGCTGTTAATCTAACTTTCTCAGATCAGAAGGAGTGGGATAAAGCAGTGGCAGAAAACGGCAGGAAAGGCAGGAACAGAAAGATTTATCGGGAAGAGAAAGGGGTATCAATTGCTCTTAATGCAGGAAATGCGGCCGGCGGAGGGATGTTTTTAGATAGTGGTTATTATGATGATATTAAAAGCCTCCAGGACATGGAATCTTCCCCTAATTTTCTGTATGATATTAACCAAGGGGTTAACAGGGTTGAAAATAAAGATTTAGCCAAATTTGATAAAGGTGCATTCTCCACCACAGAAAAGAATGTGAGCCATGTTATGGGGGTAAGGGAGAATAAGATAGACTTGAGGGGTGGCTCTTACAATCACAAACTACCTCTTAAGTTTGGGGTCACCGTAGCTGTAAAGGTATCCAAGAATCTTTATTTTGAAACAGGGCTTTCTTACTCGTATCTGCGGTCCGATATAAAGAAAAATGATGAAAAGATAAGCCAAAAGCTGCATTACATAGGGGTGCCTGTAAATCTTAACTGGTATTTTGTAAATGGCAAGGTTGCAGGGCTTTATCTTGGCGCCGGCTGCAATATAAACAAATGCATAAGCGCAAGTATAGGACATGAGAGTTTTGGTATAGGCCGGTTTGAATCATCATTAAATCTGCAGGCAGGCTTTCTTGGGAAACTGAGCAGGAATGTTGGAATTTTTGTCCAGCCTGGAGTAAGTTTTATGCTGTCAGATAATGAAGAGCTTTCCAAATTCAATAATTTTACTGTACAGAACTACTATTCAGACAAGGATTTTTCCGTTACTTTCGATGCCGGACTTAGATTCTCATTCTAAGTAACATGAAAAAGATAAGTTACCTCAGGTTATTTTTTGAAGGTTACCAAATTAATTACCTTTGCAGGCGTTATTTTTAAGCCAAAATAGATAATGAACTGCAATAGCTCAAAAGATAAGTCTGTAAAGCAAAGAGTTATACGTTCCATAAAAGAGGTGCTTCCAAATACAACCAAAACCTGCATTTGGATAGTGCGCCTTACTGTTATTGTCTCTTTGTTGATTGTTCTCCTGCAATATTTTAACATACTGCCTCTTATTTCAAAGTTTCTATCGCCGGTATTCAATTTTATTGGATTGCCGGGAGAGGCAGCTCTTCCGTTTGTAACCGGGTATTTTGTAAATGTCTATGCCGCCATATCCGTTATGGTAGCTTTTGATTTTGATGTTAGGGTAATTACCATCTTAAGTGTTATGGTAATGTGTGCTCACAACATGATTACCGAGACAGCCGTACAGAAAAAGACCGGCTCCTCTGCAGTGGGTATCACACTCTGCAGAACCTTAATGGCTTTTATCCTTGCTTTTTGTCTCAACAAGGTATTGCCGGGTCATAGTGGCACGAATTTTATTGAAAATGCTGAGGGTACGCAAACTCTTTTAGAGATGCTCACAAACTGGTTGTTTTCAACCGGCAGGCTTGTAATCAAGATGGTTACGCTAATATACATCTTGGGCATTCTCCAAAAACTCATGAACGAGTTTGGTGTAATAAAATTGCTTGCAAAACTCTTTATGCCGCTGTTAAAGCTGTTTGGCCTGCCGGCAAAGACTGCATTTTTGTGGATAGTTGCCAATACATTGGGTTTGGCATACGGCGCTGCGGTAATGATAGATGAGAGTAAAAGCGGACAGATAGGCAAAAGGGATATAGATCTGCTCAATTACCACATCTGCATCTCACATAGTAATTTTGAGGATCTGTTTTTGCTCTCAGCCATAGGAGGTATATGGTATGTACTTTTGGTATCGAGATGGATAGGGGCAATGGCAATCGTATGGGGATTGCGTTTAGTGTATTACGAGGAACAATTAATAAACAAGAGATAAAAATTTTACTAACTTTGTAAATAATTTTCTATTATGGATAACAACAGCATCAAATGTCTGATTATTGGAAGCGGTCCTGCAGGCTACACCGCAGCTATTTATGCATCTCGTGCAAATCTTAATCCTGTGGTGTATGAGGGCATCCAACCGGGTGGCCAGCTTACAACGACTACAGAGATTGACAATTTTCCCGGATATCCGCAAGGGATAAGCGGCAATGAGCTGATGGATGATCTTAAGAAGCAGGCTGAGAGATTTGGTACAGAGGTACGATTTGGTATTATAACAAAGGTTGATCTTGGGAGCAGACCTTTTAAAGTTGAGGTAGACGGGCAGAAGAATCTATTGGCGGAAACTATTATCATAGCAACAGGTGCAACGGCCAAATATCTTGGACTTCCTTCCGAGGAGAAATACAGGGGCGAGGGTGTATCTGCGTGTGCCACATGCGACGGGTTCTTCTATAGGAAAAAGGATGTTGCCGTTGTTGGAGGCGGTGATACTGCATGTGAGGAGGCCACCTACCTTGCAGGCTTATGCAACAAGGTTTACCTCATTGTAAGAAGGGATGTTCTAAGAGCTTCAAAAGCCATGCAGGAGAGGGTTATGAAGACCCCTAACATTGAGATTCTTTGGAACTGCAATACCAAAGAGATACTTGGAGACGAGTTTGGCGTTACCGGCGCCCTGCTCAACAACAATAAAACAGGTGATGATTTTGAGATAAAGATTCACGGGTTCTTCCTTGCCATTGGTCACCATCCTAACTCAGAACTGTTTAAGGAGTGGATTAACACCAATGCCGAGGGCTATATCATTACAGATGGCAAATCCCAGAAGACCAATGTTCCGGGGGTATTTGCGGCCGGTGATGTTCAAGACCCTACATACAGGCAGGCCATAGCTGCAGCAGGTTCGGGATGCCGTGCAGCAATGGACGCAGAAAGATTTCTTTCTGAGAACGTGTAAGAGGATCTCTTTATAGATAATACAGATAATCTTTAAAAAGAAAAAAATGCAAAGATTTATAACTTACCTTCTTTTTGTAACGCTGCTTCTTTCCACATCTTGCGCCGGATATTATGAGGCTGCAAGAAAGAGCAACGACATGGATTACAAATATGAAGCGGCGAAAAAGTTTTTTAGCGAAAAGAAATTCAAAAAGGCAGCGGACATATATGAGGATCTTGTCCTTCTGTCTCAGGGGACGCCAATTGAGGACACAGTCAATTTCTACACCGGTCTTAGCAAATACCGTTATGGTGACCTTATTGCAGCTGAGGCAAGTTTTGACAAGTTCATAACAGAGTTCCCACGAAGCCCGTTTACGGAAGAGGCCAAATTTTTAAGGATTAACTGTCTGTTTAACAGCACGTACAGATATGAGCTAGACCAGACCCCTACCCATAAAGCAATGGTGGTTATTGGTGAGTTCCTATATGACAATCCTCAAAGCGAATATTATGAAAAGTGCAATGAGATGTTAAAGACTCTGCAAGAGCGGTTGGACAAAAAGAGTTTTGAGGGGGCAAAACTCTACTATACAATGGAGGATTATTTAGCCGCGCATACCGCCCTAAAAAATGTGATAAAGGAGAATGCAGACAATGTTTACAGAGAGGAGGTGCTCTATTATACTGCGATGGCCTCATATAAATACGCAGAAAACAGCGTTGTGGAAAAACAAAAGGAGCGGTATATGATTTTTTCCGATGATTATTATAACTTTGTGGGCGAATTTCCTGAGTCGAAGCACATGAAAGAACTCACGGATTTGTTTGAGAAAGTACAAAAATATCTAAAGAACTAATATATAAGATGGAAAAGAAAGAAAAGAATGTTGCCATGAATACAATTACTCGTAATCTTGTTGACCTGGCAGAACCAACAGGGAACATCTACGAGACTGTTATGATTATTGCAAAACGTTCTAATCAGATTGCAGCAGAGATCAAACAGGAGTTGAGTGCAAAGTTGGAGGAATTCTCAAACTCTGCGGACACCCTTGAGGAGACCTTTGAGAACAGGGAGCAGATTGAGATCTCAAAGCATTACGAGAAGTTACCAAAACCTACTCTTGTTGCAATAAGTGAGTTTGAAAACAATGAGATTTATTACAGAAAGATAGAATCATAGTTTTCTTTGGGATTGTGTTGAAAGGGAAACATATACTTATAGGAGTTACAGGAAGCATTGCCGCCTACAAGGCGGCTCTTCTTGTTAGAATGCTTGTTAAAGAGGGGGCCGAGGTTAAAGTTGTAATGACCAAGATGGCCAAGGAGTTTATTACCCCTCTAACGCTTGCCACACTGAGCAAAAACCCCATTTTGGTTGATTTCTACAACTGCGAGAATGGGGACTGGAATTCTCACGTTAGTCTTGGTTTGTGGGCGGATCTGTTTCTTGTTGCGCCATGTTCTGCCAATACAATGGGCAAGATGGTTGCCGGGATTGCAGATAATCTGCTACTGACTACATATCTCTCCTTACGGTGTCCTGTTATGATTGCGCCGGCAATGGATATGGATATGTTCCTTCACCCTGCAACATGCAGGAATCTTGAGATATTAAAGGAGCGCGGAGCTGTAATAGTTGAACCAAAAAGTGGTGAGTTGGCAAGTGGTCTGTCCGGTAAGGGGAGAATGGAGGAGCCGGAAAAGATTGTAGATGCTGTTAAAGCTCTTTTTGCAGCAAGGGGTAACTCTCCATTAAATGGAAAAAGGGTTTTGATAACTGCCGGTCCCACAAGAGAGAGGATAGACCCCGTCCGTTACATAAGCAACTACTCTACCGGAAAGATGGGATACGCTTTGGCTGAACAGGCTGCCATGCGCGGAGCCAACGTAACATTGGTAAGCGGGCCGGTTAATATAAAAACAGATACTCCGGGTATTAATGTGGTAGATGTAGAGAGTGCAGACGAGATGTTTGCCGGAGTAAAAGAGAATCTTTTAAATAGCGATATCATAATTCTTTGTGCTGCCGTTGCCGATTATAAACCGGCAGCGTTCAATTCATCTAAAATAAAGAGAGAGAAAGAGGTTAACCCAACTCTTGCACTTACATCAAATACAGATATAGCCGCATGGGTTGGAAAGCACAAAAAACAGGAGCAGCTCTCTGTTGGATTTGCTCTTGAGACAGATAATGAGGTGGAGAATGCTCTCCATAAGTTAGAGCGCAAGAATCTTAATATGATAGTACTTAACTCGCTTAACGACAACGGAGCAGGATTTGGCACAGATACCAACAGGATAAGCATAATCAAGAGAGGTGGAGAGATCCTTAGATTTAACCTTAAATCTAAAATGAGTGTTGCAGAGGACATCATTTCTGAGATAGAGAAATACTTCAACGCATAAAAACCATGCTAAAAAGACTTTACATAAGCAATTTTGCCCTCATAGATTCTGTTGAGATAGAGTTTCCTAATGGTTTGATTATCATTTCCGGTGAAACAGGAGCAGGCAAATCTATTCTTTTGGGCGGTTTGTCTCTTCTTCTTGGCGGCAAAAGTGATTCGTCATCTCTATTAGACAAAGAGCGTAACTGCATAGTTGAGGGGACCTTTTCCATTGAGAACCAGCCATCTCTGTTAAAAGAGATATGTACTGTTTTGGAATGTGACAATCTACCAGGCAACGAGCTTTTGGTAAGGAGGGCCATATCGCCAAACGGACGTAGCAGGTCATTCATAAACGACATTCCTGTTCAATTGGCAGTATTGTCGCAAATTACTCTAAAACTTATAGATATTCATGCACAGCACGCAACGCTCAGGCTCAACGATAAAGATTATCAGATGAGCGTATTAGACTATTATTGCGGAGCTGAAAAGGAATTGGAGGCTTATCGGGAAGCTAATGGCTTGCTTTCTAAAAAATATGCCGAGCTTAAAGAGGTTAAGGAGAGAGCAGCAGCAAATGAGAGGAATATGGATTATATCTCTTACCGGCTTGAAAAATTGCAGGAGGCCGCTCTTAAAGAGGGGGAGTTGGAGAGGTTGGAGGAGGAGCAGAAACAGCTTTCAACAGCCGAGGAGTATAAAAATGATCTTTGTGCATCCATTGGTATGCTGTCTGCCAATGCAGACCGCTCGTTTGTACAGAATCTTAAAGATATATCTCATCTTTTGAACAGGCATACAGATGCTCACCCCAAATTGGCGGAACTGAGCGAAAGGTTTGAGGGTATTAGAATTGAGCTCAAGGATTTGGAGAGTGATCTGCAAGATGAGGCTGAAAGGGTTGTAATTTCTCCTATGAGGTTGCAGGATGTGGAGGAGAGGCTGAACACACTCTATTCATTGATGAAAAAGCATGGGGTAAACAGCATTGAGGAGCTTATAGAGGAGCGTGACAGACTGCAAAACGAGATAGAGATTAGCAATAACGCCACCCAAAAGATAGAGGAGATTGAGACGGAGGTTGGGGCGCTACGCAAAAAGAGGGAGATGTGTGCCGAAAAACTCTCTGCAAAGAGAAAATCTGCCGTTAACAAGCTTGGAGATGTTTTACAGGAAAGAATACGCCGGTTGGAGATGCAAGATGCAATTTTTACTGTATCTTTGTGCCCGGCTGACGATTATGATCACAACGGTAAGGACAAGATTGAGTTTTTGTTTAGCGCCAATAAGGGAATTGCCCCTGCACCGGTGCAAAAAGCTGCTTCCGGCGGTGAGTTGTCGCGGTTGATGCTCTGCATAAAATGGCTTATGGCCAAGTATACGGGCATGCCTACAATGATATTTGATGAGATAGATACCGGCGTTTCGGGCAGGATTGCAGACAAGATGGGAGCTCTTATTGATGATATGGGGAGGAATATGCAGATATTTTCAATAACGCACCTTCCGCAGATTGCATCAAAAGGGAATACACATATACTTGTTTACAAGGAGACAGATGGTGGACAGACAAAATCCAAGCTCAAGATACTTACATCGCAGGAGAGGGTGATGGAGATAGCAAGAATGCTCAGCGGAGAGGTATTGTCTGAGGCAGCAATTGAGAATGCAAAATATTTATTAAAAAATAAGATATGAGACTAATTATTCAGGAATCGTATAAGCAACTCTCACAATGGGCTGCTGCATACATTGTTAGTAGAATAAATGCTTTTGGTCCAACAAAAGATAAACCATTTGTATTGGGTCTGCCAACCGGTTCTACACCTCTTGGGACATACAAAGAACTTATAAATCTATACGAGGCGGGTAAGGTTTCTTTTGAGAATGTTGTCACATTTAACATGGATGAATATATAGGTATTCCGGAGTCGCATCCGGAAAGTTACCATTCTTTCATGCACAACAACTTCTTTAAGTATGTTAACATTAAACCTGAAAACATTAATATACTTAACGGGAACGCAAAAAACTTAGAGGAGGAGTGCCGTAGATATGAGGACAAAATTAAATCATACGGCGGTATTGAGTTGTTTATGGGAGGCATAGGTCCGGACGGCCATATTGCTTTCAATGAACCGGGATCATCCCTAACATCCAGAACCAGGGTAAAGACCCTTACCACGGATACAATCATTGCCAACTCACGCTTCTTTAACAATAACATAAACGAGGTTCCAAAAACAGCTCTTACCGTTGGCGTTGGGACCATAATGGATGCAAAAGAGGTACTCATACTTGTAAACGGACATAACAAAGCCCGCGCACTGTATCAAGCTGTTGAAGGTGCCGTAAACCACATGTGGACAGTAAGTATTCTGCAGATGCATCCAAAAGGGATAATTGTATGCGACGATGCAGCCACAATCGAGCTTAAAGTTGGTACGGTAAACTACTACAAGGATATTGAGAAAAAGAACCTTAACTCAGAATCGCTTTTGTAATGAATAATGAAATAGAGACCATCACTATTTCACAACGTTTGGAGAGAATGCGGAAGTTCCTTATAAACAAAGGGCTGTCCGCATTTGTTATTCCATCCAATTGTGAACACTTTGGCGAATATGTTCAAGAGCATTTTAAAGCACGCGAATGGATGAGCGGATTTACCGGCTCTGCAGGCACATTGGTAATAACATTGACAGATGCCGCGCTTTGGACAGATTCAAGATATTTTGTGCAGGCTGCAAGAGAGTTGGATGGTTCCGGAATAAAGCTTATGAAGTTGAAAATGCCCGGGACCCCAACAATAGCGCAGTGGTTAGCAGAGAAACGTGCAGAAAGGGTTGGTGTTAATGCTACTCTCTACTCAGTAACCGTTTTTGCCACATTGTCTAAAGAGCTGAAACCAATAGAGCTTGTTGCAGAGGAGGATCCATTCTCCATGTCTGAGTACAATATCTGGCCAACCCGCAAGCCAGAACAGTTTGGGCGTATAGAGCTCCGAGGTTATGAGATAACAGGAGAACTTGTAAAATCAAAATACAACAGGCTTGTAAAGGAGTTAGAGCCCTATTTCCTGCCTGCTAAAAAGTTTGCCTACATAGTTACCACTTGCGATGACATTGCTTGGCTCTGCAACATAAGGGGCAATGACGTGGAGTATAACCCAATAGTTGAATCGTACGCAGTTGTGGATGAAAAGGGGATAAACCTGTTTTGCAACATGGAAAAGTCCCCCTCTGCTATTGAAGGTTTATTAAAAAAGGCCGGAATAAGAGTTCACAACTATTTTGAATTTAGAGATTTTCTGTCTGCTCTTCCGCAAGATGCTGTTAGGATTTATCTTCCCGACAAACTATCCTTTAGTGATTATCTAAGGATTTCCGGAAACGGCAGGATATGCGTAGAGGAGTGCAGCAGGGGTGGAATTATAGCCAATATGAAATCTGTAAAAAATGAGACAGAGATAAACGGTTTTAGGAAAGCTTTCATTTTTGACGGTATTGCATGGTGCAAGCTACTTAAATTTATCTATGATTCAATTGAAAAAGGGAACGCTTTAGATGAATATTCCATTGGGGAAAAGCTTATGGAGCTAAGGGAGGAGTGTCCAGATTACAGAGGGGAGAGCTTTGAACCGATAGTCGCCTTTGGAGCGTCTGCAGCCCTACCACATTACAGTGCTACCAAAGAGAGTTCCAATGCAATTGGCTCAAACAACTTTCTGCTCATGGATACCGGCGCACAATACACCTTTGGCACAACAGACACAACACGCACAATAGCTATTGGTGAATTGGATGACAACCAGAAACTATATTACACTCTTGTATTAAAGGGGATGATCGACCTGAGCATGGCTAAGTTCCCTACCGGAACAAGAGGGTCACAATTGGACATTCTTGCAAGGGGTCCGCTCTTTAACCACGCCGCAATGTTCTACCATGGGACCGGTCACGGGATAGGGCATAATCTTTGTGTACACGAAGGCCCGCAGAGCATAAGAATGGAGGAGAATCCTGTTACCATCAAGAACGGTATGGTTATATCCAACGAACCGGCAATCTACTTTGAGGGTAAATGGGGAATAAGGACAGAGAATGTTATTTGCGCCCGTGATTGGGTTAAGAACGAGTTTGGCTGCTTTTTGAGATTTGAAACATTCACACTTGTTCCCATTGATAAAAAACCTCTTGTTATCTCCATATTGAATAAAGAGGAGATAGATTGGTTAAACAGCTACAATGAAACTGTTTACAAGACATTAGAGCCATACTTGGTGGAGAGCGAAAAGAGGTGGTTAAAAAAATATATTGGATAAATTTGTAAAGGCGATGCAGTATTTTTTTATTTCTGCGTTTAACATGTACAAAATATAATACTAATAAAAAATGAAAAAGATTTTAAAAAATTTAAAAGTTTTGTTTGTCTGTGCATTGGCACTTCCATTTGTATTCCAATCGTGTAATAGTGACGGTGAGGATCAGCTTTATGCATTGGTAACATTTGTAAGCAATGGAATACCCGGCGATTTTACAGCCACTATGGATAATGGAGACCGAATCTATTTTTCAGATAAAGGCAGTTACAAGTCCTATACGCCAAAAGGCGGACAACGTGCTGTAATATATTTTACAGTGTTTGAAAATTCTGTAGCCGGATACAAGCACAATGCTAAATTATTGGCTGTAAATGAAATTCTTACTAAAGATGTTATTGAATTAGCAGATCAAGAGAAAGATACATTGGGGAACCTTGGCATTGCATACAGATCTGCATCTATAACAGGAGGTTATCTTAATATAGATTTTGGCGTAGAGCATACGACAGGTGCAATACACTATTTTAACGTTGTTGACAACCAGCTTGTTGAGAAGAGCGCAGACAGCGAAGGGTACACCGTATTGGAATTCCGCCACAAAACCAAGAAAGATATGTCTGGTATGCATCAGTTAGTATATACCAGTGCTTGCTTCAGATTAGGTGCGTATAATCCAGAATTTACCGGAGCAAAGGGAATAAAGCTGAAATTTAAGGATACTGAACGCACAGACCAAGTTGTAAAGATTGACTACAAGGTACTCCCGCAGAAGTAGCATCTGCTCAATTATAGTTTAAAAGGTAACCCGCCAACTTTGGGTTACCTTTTTTTATTCACTCTTAGACCCTACTATTTGGATATCAATACTATCAATCTTAAACCCGGGAATCTTTCTGTTTTTAAAGTAGTCGTTAACCAACTCCAAAAGCTCAGGCTCGTCATAATCCACATAACGATTCTCCTCTTTAAAATAAAGATGCGCATGAGCATAGGTGTTAACATCAAAATACATCTTATTGTTGGAACTGAAACGCCGTACAACAATTTTTTTCTCTACAAAAGACTCCAACACGTTGTATATAGTTGCTACAGTAAGGGAAGGGAAAATATCTTTTAGTTGATCGGCTACCATGTCGGCAGAGGCGTGCCCCAATTTGTGCATTGCACCTAAAATTGCAATTCTCTGCGGGGTGGCCTTTAATCCTGAATTCTGTATCTCTGCTTTTAGCTGTAACATATAAAAATTTTTCTACAAAGTTATTTAGAATAATTTTAAAACACAAACTTTTATTAGCAAATAATTCAGGCACCATATTATCCGTTATCTAATTATACCGCAGCAAGCATTCATCTCCTTTGACAGAAATTTTACAATCTTCCTCTTTACATAGGCTTTATTATATTGTATAGCTCTATTCTCTTTTGCAAAAGAGAGTATTAAATCATAGTTATAAAACAACGGCTCCCATTCGAACATAGGCCCAAAATAGATAACACCCTCCGAGTCTACACCATAATAGATTGTCTCATCATTTGGTAACTTCTCTGTTGCAACTATCCTACAGACAGCCATGTTTTGGAAACAGGAAAGGCTATGAAAGCGCAGCTCATTATCATTTAAAGATTTGTTGTTATGTTTTGCTAATTCTCTTATATAATCCATCTTTACTTGATTAGAATCGATACAAAATTAGCTAACAAATAAATAAAGAGTAGTCATACATTAGATGTAGTTTTTACACCCTGTATATATTATTTATATCTGTGGACTGAGTAGCTCTTCTAATTTTTCTTGAATGTTGTATGAATTGTCTAAAGGAACCATATACTTGTCTCGGTTAAGAATAACTACAGTTGGCACAGATACTATGTTGAATTGTCTCATTATATCCTTATCTTTTCCTGCATACAACTGTAATAGTCCCCCGTTAAATCTGTTTATATATCCAAGCCATACATCTCTGTTTACATCCAACGAAACTGCTATAAAGAGTATAGGTTGAAATGACATCTTTCTGGCAACTGTAGAGATATACTGCAGTTGTTTCCTGCTTTCACCGTTCCACGATGTCCAAAAGTAGAGAACTGTTATCTTGTCTCTAAAATCGCTTATATTCACCTTAGAGCTATCTGCTCCAACAAAACTTATGCTGTCGGGAAGCGGAGCGCTATAATTAATATTATTCTGTGCTCCAAGAAGATCTATAAATAATAAAAATGTTATGGTAAAAAATACTAATTTTTTCATTTTGAATAGATAGCTGCAAGGTCATTGTTTAAGAATGGGAATATCTCATCTTTTGGGATAAATATCTCCGCTTCTCCGCATGCATACGGACCTAAGAGGTAATGTTCAAATGTAAAAAGAACCCCTTGCATATTAAAGTTGACTACAGATACAAGCTCTAACGTTGGTTGTTCAAAGAAGCAGTCCATTCTGTTAAAATGCTTGTCGAGCAATTGATTTATCTCCTTTACAGAATTCTGGTCATTTTTAAACATCTGCTCTTTGCTTAAATCAATCATTTTGTCCGGCAGAAGGTTAAGCGATATAAAATAGGTGTATCCGTGAGCTCCTCCGCTATATGTATATACAGTGTAGCGTTCACTAACTAATTTATCTGATAGATTAAAAGTTGAGTCCTTAACATAAAAGGAATATGGGGGAAAATCCTCTCTAAGGAATTTCCTGTCCTCTTTAGACATCTCCCTAACCGTATCAGCAGAGGCTTTGAATTTAGTGCTTAAAGAATCATTGATCCTTTGGAACCATAAATTGAGATCTTTATTCTGTGAGAGTAAAGTTTTATAGGAAACATTAATAACAGCTATGGAATCCTCTGCAGTATAGCTTTCCTGCTTGCAGCTAACGTTAATGTTGTCTTTGCAGGATATTATTGTACACATAGTTAATATGTACAAAAATAACTGTGAAATAATATTTTTATTCATAATAAAATGTTTTTAGTACATGCAAAGATATTCTTTTTCTTTACAATAGCGT
>ENA-OURV01000699-OURV01000699.1-human-gut-metagenome-genome-assembly--contig:-NODE-699-length-28764-cov-5.763106_pt1 | contig 28764 bp, 20 predicted proteins | sample MGYA00242141_ERZ509072 | MGnify/ENA primary metagenome ERZ509072 (study PRJEB26280, sample SAMEA2338763) | human gut metagenome | biome: human gut; feature: human-associated habitat; material: faeces... | reverse complement strand
GCACCGGCTCCGGCTCCCGCAGCAGCTCCCGCCCCCGCAGCAGCACCTGTTGCCGGTGCAGGGGAGAAGGTACAGGCACCCATGCCCGGCACGATCCTGGATATCAAGGTTGCAGTCGGGGATACCGTTTCCAGAGGTCAGACCGTTGTGATCCTGGAGGCAATGAAGATGGAGAATGACATTGTTGCAAGCTGCGACGGCAAGATCACAAGCATTTTGGTCAGCAAGGGCGATACCGTAAATTCTGACGATGTTCTGGTGACCATTGCCTAAACTCTGATAGAAAGGATTTTCCGCTCTGTGCGGAAGAGTGGTGAAAGATATGGCTAAAGTAAAGATTACGGAAACCGTGCTCCGTGACGCACACCAGTCCTTGATCGCAACCCGTATGACCACTGCTGAGATGCTGCCGATTCTGGAAAAGCTGGATCAGGTGGGTTATCACTCCATCGAGTGCTGGGGCGGTGCGACCTTTGATGCCTGCCTGCGGTTTCTCAACGAGGATCCCTGGGAGCGTCTGCGTACGCTGAAAAAGCACATGCCCCACACCAAGCTGCAAATGCTGTTCCGTGGTCAGAATATGCTGGGCTATCGGCACTATGCAGACGATGTGGTGCAGTATTTTGTACAGAAGTCTGTGGCAAACGGCATTGACGTGATCCGGATTTTTGATGCGCTGAACGATATCCGGAACCTGAAAACCGCCATCGATGCGGCAAAGAAGGAAGGCGCACATACCCAGGTGGCAATTTCCTACACTCTGGGGGATGTATTCACCGAGGAATACTATGTAAAATATGCAAAGCAGATTGAGGAAGCAGGTGCGGACTCTATTTGCATCAAGGATATGGCGGCTCTGCTGACGCCCTATGCCACCGAGCGTCTGGTGAAGGCACTCAAGGCAAACGTAAAGCTGCCCATCCAGCTGCACACCCACTACACCTCCGGTCTGGCGTCCATGTGCCTGCTCAAGGGCATTGAAGCCGGTGCGGATGTGATCGATACCGCTATGTCCCCTCTGGCGCTGGGTACATCCCATGCGCCCACCGAGTCCATGGTGGCTGCCCTCCAGGGTACGCCCTATGATACCGGTCTTGATCTGATGCTGCTGACCGAGATCCGCTCCTATTTTATGGAACTGCGTCAGAAGTATCTGGACAGCGGTCTGCTGGATCCCAAGATGCTGGCGGTTGACGCCAATGCATTGATTTACCAGGTGCCCGGCGGTATGCTTTCCAACCTGCTGTCCCAGCTGAAGCAGGCAGGCAAGGAGGATAAGCTCAACGAGGTACTCCAGGAAGTACCGAGAGTCCGGAAGGATGCAGGATACCCGCCCCTGGTAACACCTACCTCCCAGATCGTGGGCACACAGGCTGTGTTCAATGTGATTATGGGGGAGCGGTACAAGACTGTGACCAAGGAATTCAAGGGCATTGTCCGGGGCGAGTACGGCAGAACGCCGGTGCCCATCGATCCTGCATTCCGCAAGAAGATCATCGGGGACGAAAAGCCCATCGACTGCCGTCCGGCAGATTTGCTGGAGCCGGAACTGGATAAGATCCGCAAGGAATGTGCAGAGTGGATCACCCAGGACGAGGACGTACTAAGCTATGCACAGTTCGGTCAGGTTGCAGTGAAGTTCTTTGAACGCCGCCGTAATCAACAGTACGGCATTGACGGCGTACACGGAGATGCTGCAAAGCGGATTCATCCGGTTTGATGAACAGACAAAGTGCTGATGAAGCGTTGCTCATCAGCACTTTCCGTGCAGGGCAGCACAAATCAGCAGGAAAGGAGTGACGGCTGTGCCGATCCGGATTTCACAGGATTTGCCCGCATATCAGATTTTACAGAACGAGAATATTTTCGTGATGACCCATGACCGGGCGGAGCAGCAGGACATCCGTCCGCTGAAGATCCTGATTCTCAACATCATGCCCAAGAAAATCGAAACCGAAACCCAGATTCTGCGGCTGCTCAGCAATACCCCCTTGCAGGTGGATATTGAACTGATGCATGTAGCGTCCCACGTTTCCAAGAATACCTCCCTGAGCCATCTGGAAACCTTCTATACCACCTTCGGGGAGATCAAGGACAAACATTATGACGGGATGATTATCACCGGGGCGCCGGTGGAGCATCTGCCTTATGAACAGGTGGATTACTGGGATGAGATCTGCCAGATCATGGAGTGGTCCAAGACCCATGTGTTCTCCACCCTGCATATCTGCTGGGCGGCGCAGGCCGGGCTGTACTACCACTTCGGCATACCCAAATACCCCCTGGCGCAGAAAATGTTCGGCATCTTCCCCCATGTGGTGGAGGTGGAGCATTCCCTGCTGCTGAAGGGCTTTGACGAGTGCTTCTATGTGCCCCATTCCCGGAATACGGAGATCCGCCGGGCAGATATTGAACAGGTGTCCCAGCTGGAGATCCTCACCAGTTCCCCCATGTCCGGGGTGCATATCGTTGCCAACAAAAACGGCAGACAGTATTTTATCACCGGTCATTCCGAGTACGACCGGGATACCATTGCCCAGGAGTACTTCCGGGATCGGGACAAGGGCATCGATATTCAGATCCCCTATCATTACTTTCCGGAGGATGACCCTACCAGGACTCCACGAGTGACCTGGCGGTGCCACGCCAATCTGATGTTTTCCAACTGGCTCAACTACTGCGTATACCAGCGAACCCCCTACAATCTGGACGAGCTCTCCGTTCGCAACTGGGAATGGGAGATCGGCATATAACGGCAACACCAAACATGCGGCAGGCTCAGCCACGCCGCTTTGAGGAGGACAAACATGAATCCACAGGACTATTCCAATCAGTATCCGAACCAGTATCCCAATCAGTACCCCAACAGCTGGCAGTCCATGCAGCCCCAGCAGCCGGTGCCGGAGGAGCGGAAGGGCTTCGCCATTGCGTCCCTGGTACTGGGTATTTGCAGCATTGTGCTGATGTGCTGCTGCTGCCTCAACGTGATCACAGCGCCCATTTCCATCATACTGGGCATCATTTCTCTTGCCACGCACCGGGGCGGCAAGGGCTTGTCCATCGCAGGCATCATTCTGTCTGTGGTGAGCATTCTGCTGCTCTTTATCGTGTTTCAGAGCACCAGCGTGTTCTGGAAGAACAGCGATCAGATCATGCAGGACTACACCCAGCTCATTCAGGATGCGGATACCGTATTCCCGGCTTATGAGAAGGACGGCACCGTGCCGGATTACCTCCAGAAGTACTACGAGGGTGAATACAAGGAAACCCTGGACAAGTTCGGCATCACCTTTGATGATGTAATGGATTATCTGGATCAGATGTACCAGCAGGGTGAGTTTGATGACCTTCAGTCTGCCCTCGGCAGTACCGGCGGCAACAAAACATCCTCCGGCGCACCAAAATCCAGCTTCACCGGGGTGGAGCTAGCATACTGATCCCATTGCGCAGCAAATAGAACAGGATGAGCATTCCCAGGAGCGGCAGCCAGAAACGCCTGCTTCTGGGAATGATTTTTTTCTGTATGCCGAATGCCGCAAGCAGCTGCTCTCCGTACCACAGTAACCCCAGCAGCGCCAGCAGGGGTACTCCCGGATTGTACCGGACTGCCAGCCACAGTTGCCCGTTCAGCATTGCCTTGATGCTCCGTGTGCCTCCACAGCCGGGACAGTACAGCCCTGTCAGAAACCAGAGCGCACATGGAATGTGGAATATGGCGATCTGATCCAGGTACAGCTTCAGCAGCAGAAACAGTGCAGCAGCTCCAAGGGGAAGCAGAAGGGGCAGCCATTTGCGGCATGGGGTCATGATTTAACTTCCTTTCAATGCTTTTTGCATATAGGCATCGGTGGAAATGCCGTAGGGGCGGTTGTACCTGCCGATGCCAAACAGACAGTCCGGATCTCTTGTGATCCGGTTGGGTTCTTCATAACAGGTCAGGGTAGCCAGAAATCCCATGCTCCGCAGCACCGGGATGCTCTCCCGGCACACATAGCCATAGGGGTAGGTGAACACGACAGGCCGCATCTGCACCTGGGATGCCAACAGGGACTGAAGCTGTTCCAGATCCGAGCGCAGCAGCTCCCGGTATGCGGTTTCCGACTCCTCCGGCAGAATGCCGCAGCCCTGTCGGTGGGTATGGCTGTGCAGGTCATAGGTGTGGTTGCCGATCTCAATGCGTCCGGACTCCAGCAGAGTTTGGATTTCTGGAAAGGTCAGATAGGAATAAGCGGTTATGTGAGAATCCTGCTCCGCCTGGTTCACAATGTAACTGCCCACCACGGAGATCACAGCGCACATGTCGTACTTTTCCAACAGGGGCAGGCACTGTTCCAGATTGTTGTAATAGCCGTCGTCAAAGGTGATCATCACCGGCTTTTCCGGCAGGGGCTTTCCGTTGTATACATACTCCACCAGATCGGACACCAGCACTGCCTGATAGCCATGGTCGGACAAATAGGCAAGGTCACTTTCCAACACCTCCGGGGGGACAACATAGTCGCTGTGCCTGCCGGAAAAGACGCTGTGATACATCAGAACCGGCAGGGGGATCCCATTTTCTCCGGGATCCGATACGCCTTCTGTCCGGAACGGGCTGCATCGGAACAGCAGCATCAGCAGCCCCACCGCCACCAGATCGCACAGCAGCATGATCAAAAAGCGCTTTACATTGCAGCAACGGTACATGTGCATCTTCCTTTCCTCTGTTGCTTCTAAAGACTATGTGCATTGGGCTTGTCACATTCCCGGCATAACCGGAAAGGAGGACGCATAGGATGAAGCAGAGGGTTCATACTATATAGGCGGCACCGCAGCATGCGGCAGCGCCTGGGAAGCAGGTGGAAGAATGCGCAGAAGAAGAAACGGATTGCGTGTGCTGATGTGGGGATGCGTTCTGGCAGGAATGCCCCTGCTGGCAGCAGGTATGCTCCAGCTCATTCCCCAGATCCCGGTTGCAGCCAATCGGCTGAATGATTTGCGGACGGATCTGGAGCAGGAACCGGCAGATAACAGGGAGGATCCGCCCTGTTTGTCCAGCGGCTATGGCTGGCTTGCAGAGGAGCCGGACGCCCCGAAACCGGAACAGACCACGGAAACCGCTACTCAGCCGGAGGCGGAGCCGGTGTTTTACGCCAGTGGGGATCCGGGGGAAAAGCCCTATCCTACTGTGTGGCATCCGGGTACCGCACGGATCGTTCGGATGGCGTATCAGCGCTATTCCGGTGGAAATATTGTGGATCTGGACAAGTGCGGACAGGTTCGGAACTGTACCAGTGTGGACAATGCCGCATTGTTGGAGGAAAGCCGGAAAGCGCCTGCCTTTACCATTATGGGGGACGGCTCACCGGAGGTGCTGATCATGCACTCCCATACCACCGAGAGCTTTGAGCCCTATGTACGGGAGTATGGGGATGCGGAATTCAATTACCGTACGACAGATCCGGCGCTGAGCGTGGTGATGGTAGGGGATCAGATTGAAGCCCAGTTGAAAAAGGCAGGCATCGGTGTGATCCATGACGGTACCATTCATGACTATCCCCGTTATACCGGCTCCTATGACCGGAGCCGGGTGGTGGTCAAGCGGATCCTGGAGGAGAACCCCACCATTAAGGTGGTGCTGGACATCCATCGGGATGCCATTGTCAGCAACGGAAACTTGTTGCAGCCGGTGATTGATGTGGATGGACAGGACACCGCCCAGGTGATGATCATCTCCGGGTGCGACAACGGTTCTCTGAACATGCCAAACTACATGAAAAACTTCCGGTTTGCCAGCTGCCTGCAGCAGCAGATCGAATCCGACACACCGGGTCTGACCCGGCCGGTGCTGTTCGATTACCGGAAGTATAACCAGGATCTGACCACCGGCAGCCTGCTGATCGAGGTAGGCAGTCATGGGAATACCCTGGCGCAGGTGAAGCGTGCAGGCTCGGTGCTGGGTGCATCCATCGCCCGGGCACTGCTGAATCTGAAGGAGGAAACGTAATATGAAACGGCGTACAAAAAGAACCGCCTGCCTGGCTCTGGTGTATTACATGCTGATGAACGGGCTGGCGGCAGGGATGCTGCAAGTTTATGTACGATCCTATAATCAAACCAACCGGGAGCCGATCCCGGCGGTGCAGATCACCCGGCAGCCCAGTGCATACCGGGTACAGGTGGCGCAGGCACAGCTGGAACTGATCGTACCGGAACAGGGGGCACATCAGCGGGAAGTGCTGCTGCCGCCGGCAGTGCGGTATGCTGTCCGGGGGTATGACTGGCTGGAGCAGGCAATGCTCAGGCTAGCTGATGGAAAAACAGTCGGTTTGCATAGTCATTCAATTCTCCCCGGTAGATGAGCAGAGCGCCGGGAATGTGCCGCAGATCCTCCGGCGTGCACAGCACTGCCGGTTTGGGCAGGACAATGCCACTTTGTTCGATTATATGGGCGACAAACTGGGAACAGACGTATTTATACCGTCGGTGCAGCCCGATCTGAAACAGCACCGTGCCCATTCCCAGCAGGTTATAGGAATACATGTCTCGATGCAGCTTGAAATGCTCCAGTTCATGCTCAAAGATCAATCGCTGATGTCGGGTCACCGGGATGGCATACAGCTCACAGGGAATGTCAGAGAATTTGCCCAGAGTGCCCCGTCCTACGATCTCCTGGTTGAAGGTGGCGGGCAGGGGCATGGAAGGGGAGTTGCGGCAAAAGCTGTACATTTCATGCAGATTGCTGTCCGCAGAGATGGAAGCGTGGTTGTAGGGTTTTCTGGTGAAAAAACGGATGATTTTAGCAATGTTGGTACCCGTTTGGCTGACCAGCACATAGATATAGTCCTCCACACGCACACCTCCTTACATGAGCATTGTGAAAACGCACAAAAACGGTGGAAAACTCATCGGTAATTTTCGTGCAAAGAAACTATTTTCTATAATTATAGCATATTCTCTTGAAAAATTCAAGATAGTTTGGTATAATTATAAAAGTGAGGAACGAGAGTCCTCACCCCCTATAGTTTATGCGTTTGTAGCTCAGCTGGATAGAGCACTGGCCTCCGACGCCAGGTGTCGCAGGTTCGAATCCTGTCAAGCGCACCAAGGCATCCACGCAATCACGTGGGTGCTTTTTCTTTTAAAAGTAATTGGGGAAGCTGTGTTTGCTGGCTGAAGTATTCCGGTTTCAAGCGTGTCAAGGCATGGGGCAGAAGGGGGTGCATACCTGGGGCACCATGCAGAACCAATGCAGCGTCGCCTTCTACATCATTGACATTACCGTCTGTGGGTTATTACAGACGGCTTTTTTATGCTTGCCTGCCTGAAATGCCGCTCTTCACCTGTCATATCACATCGGCGTAGAACTCGGTTTCATGTGATGAAACCGTGCGGTGTCCCGGTATTTTTCAGCAATCATTTTCACAGAGTGGATCTCGGTTCCACTTGGTGGATTTATACTGCCCGTCCTTCATCTGGACAAAGCCATCAAAGCAGTTGGTAGAAACAATATAGAGGTTGACGTTGTTTCTCAACTATTGATAGCACTGGGCGGTATCCTCCACCGTGCTGCATCCGGCAAAGGCATTTTCAATGAGATTTCCCAGCAGACTGCACAGATCCGGCTCTGCAACATGGATCCATTCCGGGATATCCGTGTGCCAGTCCAGCCGGATCCCATTGCTTGCAGCCAGCTGTACATAGTAATTCAAAAGCGTGTTGACCGCATGATTTTTGCAGAACTGCCGGATCTCCGTTTCCGGCAGGGTGCTGGCATACTTTGTGAGATACTGCTGCAGGGCGGTTAAATTTCCTGCATCCGCAAGCTGCTTCAGGGTAAACACAGACTGCTTGAAGTCATGCCGTTCCTTGGCTGTATCTTCGATGTATTTTTTCTGCATCCGATACTGATTCTCCGCCATTTCAAAGAACTGGATTCGTTCCTGGATGGCGGCTGTGCGTAAGATCCCCATTGCCGTATGGTAAAAGGAAACGTACATCGCAATCAGAAACAGCAGCAGCGTAATATATATGGGGAAGCATCTGCCCACATACAGAGTGGCATAGTGCCGGGGGATGATGGCGAGATTCAGCAGTAGAAAGGCGGCGGACACAGCGATCATAGAGCCCCATGCGCCGGAAACCAGCAGCCGGTCGATCAGGATGCTGCCCCACTTGCGCAGGGGGAAGATGAGCAATACCGCCGCTATGCCGGTGGCTGCAAACTGAAACAGAGCTGCCTGCCAGCTGAACTGACCGGAGGTGCTCCCCGGATGGAGCCATGCATCATAGGCGTAGGAAAAATTGGAGACGAATGCGGACACCACACAGCTGAACAGGAATGTGCAGATGCAGCGGCTCCAGTCGGTTTTTTATGTCAGGCGATAGCCCACGCTGAACAGCAGCAGAGAGGGCAGCAGGATTATGTTGCAGTCCAGTCCCAGGGCAGCTGCACACCAGGCAGCAGCCGGAATATAGACCAGCAGCGTACCTGCCGCAAGCAATGCGGATTTTTTCGGCGAAAAACGCAGCTGTCGATGCATGGGCAGGTAGCACAGCATGGCAGAAGGGATCAGCACCAGAAACTGTACTGCCTGTTGCAGCCAATTCAGAATTGTCAAGAGGATCGCCTGCCTTTCTGTCCACTGCGGATTGCGGAAAAGCTGTAATGCAGCCAGGCTTCTTCAATGTTTGCCCTGTCCCTGACCTTAACCGGAAGAGTCTCACCGCTGCTCATGCGGCAGCCGTATTCCCCGAAAGCGGTGATGTGATCCATATTGACCAGCATGCCCTTGTTGATCAGCAGAAACCGCTTGTCCCGGGCAAGGGGATCGGCAAAGTCTGAAAATTTCATGCGTGTGCTGTATTTGTTCCCGCTGCTGTCCGTGATGCGCACATAATGGTCGTCTGCAACGGCGGAAACAAACTGCTCATACAACAGGCGGACAGTCTGCCTGTTGCTGGTGAATGTGAGGTATCTCGCCTTGGGAGGCATGACCCGGAGCACATCCTCCATGACCTTGCGGATTCGGTCTGGCTCAAATGGCTTTTGTATGTATTCAAAGGTGTGACAGGCAAATGCCTCCGGCATATGCTCCATGCTGGTGGTCAGAAAAATCAGAATACAGCGACTGTCCTGATGACGCAGAGCGGCGGCTGTTTCTGTTCCGGACATGCCCTGCATGTAGATATCCATGAACACCACATCAAAGCCACCCGGTTCAAAGTGTTTCAGGAAGTCTTCGCCGCTGGAAAAGCAATGGATCTCAAACTCCACTGCCAGCTCCGCACCCAGGCAGTTCAGAGCATGCTCCATGTTGGCGGATTCCTCCGGCATATCATCTACAATTCCAATGCGCACCTTTCACACCTCGCTCGTGTCTGTACACAGTATCCGGCTGTTCACAGCCACCCACTCTATTATACAATATCCGCAAGGCTTTTTCCACTCCTTCCGTTGACGTTTACGACAGAAAATTGACGTTCACGACAGTTTGATTGCAATGCTCCGCTGGATGTGGTATAATAAGGGCAACACAGTACCCTGCAGGCTCTGTGGGGATTTGTCTGAAATATACAGAAAGGAATGAAAGCGATGAAAAAAACACTGAAGAAACTGACGGCTCTGTTTGCCGCATTGCTGATGTGCGGATCACCCCTCCTGGAGTTCCCGGACGGCAGCTTCCGCCTGGATCTTTCAGCATGGGCGGCAGAGGAAACGGAGCATACGGAGCACAGCTATGACAACGGCTTCTGTACCTCCTGTCAGGCACTCCAGCCAGCCGAGCAGAATGCAGAGGCGACCTATGAGATCGGCAACGCAGGACAGCTGTTCTGGTTTGCGGCTCTGGTCAACGGTACCCTTACAGACGGAACAGAACAGAATACAGCAGCAAACGCCGAATTGACGGCGGATATTACGGTAAACAAATATGTAGTGAACGAGGACGGCTCGCTCAATGAATATGATGCGGATAGCTTTCGCCCATGGACACCCATTGGAGATCATTCCGTTCGGGGGAGCGAATTTAAGGGTGCGCTTGACGGAAAGGGTCATACCGTCAGCGGTCTTTATATTCAGGATACAAAGAAGATTGGCGTGGGGCTTGTGGGTGCAGCCAACGCCTCTGCAAGCATTTCCAACATCAGTGTTGTGGACTCCTATTTTTCCGGATCTAATTATGTAGGCGGCATCTGTGGAACTTTAAGGAACGGCAGCAGCATTGTAAACTGCTCTTTTGCCGGTTCCGTTACTGCTGCGGATAACGATGCCGGCGGTATCTGCGGCATGGCTGAAAGTACAAGCATCGAGCGTTGCTATGCGAACAGTACCGTGACCAGTTCTTTGTCGTGTTTGGGCGGCATTTGCGGCAGCGTAGACTCGGCATCGATCGACCACTGTTATTTCAACAAGGAGCGGTTCAGCGGAGAGGTCGTGAGCCGTACCGTTTCTTCTACCATTACAAATTCCTCGGGGGAGAGCGCCGCAGAGATGGCAAGCGGTAGGATTGCATATCTGCTCCAGGAGGGACAGTCGGAGCCGTTCTGGGGACAGAAGCTCGGCGAGGACAGTGATCCGATGCTGGGCGGCGCAAAGGTCTATCAGGTAGACGTATACAGCACCTGTGACAAGGCAGGCGAGCCTGGAGTCGGATACAGCAATACGGATCAGCCCCTGTACAGCCAGCATGTGGACTACGAGGCGCATAATGGCTTCTGCGTCTGCGGTGCAACTCCCCAGGCTGCTGCACAGAATGCAGAGGGGTACTACGAGATCTCCAACCCGGGGCAGCTGTACTGGTTTGCAGGGCTTGTGAACGGCACGCTTACAGGCGTGTCCCGGAACACCTCTGCCAATGCAGTGCTGACGGCGGATATCACGATCAATGAAAACGTGCTGCTGGAGGACGGTACCCTGAATGCGGAGAAGACAGCTGCGTTCCGCCCCTGGTCACCCCTGGGTGACGATTACATGAATCCCTATGCAGGTAATTTCAATGGCGGCAATCATACGATCAGCGGCCTGTATCTGGATATGGAACAGGGCAACGGCGGTTTTATCGGCATTCTGGAAAGCGGGAGAACTGTTTCCGATCTTACCATTGCGGATTCCTATTTCAAGGCGCCGACATCAGTGGGCGGTATCTGCAGTGTGGCCAACGGCAATATCCAGAACTGCCACAATGGGGCAACCCTGTCCGGTACGGCTTCCGGCGGCGGTATCTGCGGACAGAGCGGCACGGGAACGGTCATTTCCGGCTGTACCAATACCGGCAGGATCTTTGCTACATATTTCGGCGGCGGCATCTGCGGCTATTCCGGGAAGACTGCAACCATCAAAAATTGCTTCAATTCCGGTTCCGTCAGCGCAGGAGGCTGTGCCGGCGGCATCTGCGGATCCGGGTATGATACGTATTACATTCAGAATTGTGCCAACATCGGCACTGTGACCAACGACCAGGATTGTGCCAGCATCTGCGGTCAGCCCAGCACCAGCAGCAGCACCGGGCAGGGAGCGGTCATCACTGATTGCTATTACCTGGAGACGGCAGCGCCGGATGCCAATGCGGAGTCGCTGAACGGGGAGGCGTTTTCCTCCGGCAAGGCGGCATACCTGCTGCAAGGCTCCCAGCCGGAGCAGGCTTGGGGACAGAAGCTGGGGACGGATGCATACCCCATCCCCGGCAGTCCGGATATTGTGTATAAAAACGGTATCTTTGAAAGCTGTGAGCTGGAGCCGGTTGTGGTTTACGGCAATACCAGACAGAGCGTGTATAACGGACACGGTGGTTATGCATCCCACAACGGCTTCTGCGCTTGCGGAGAAACCATACAGCCTGCACTGCAAAATGAAGCAGGCGCATACGAGATCGGCAACACCGGACAGCTGCTCTGGTTTGCAAAGCTTGTAAACGGAGCCCTTGCGGATGTGGAGCAGAATCTGTCCGCCAATGCAGTGCTGACAGCGGATATTGTGCTCAACGAAAACCTGCTGAATGACCAGGGAGAACTGAACGAGGGAACATTCCGCCCCTGGACGCCCATGGGTACGGAGGATACGCCATACACCGGCAGCTTTGACGGACAGGGGCATGCCATCAAGGGAATATATCTGAATGAAAGCGGCACGGACAACGCAGGCTTGTTCCGTGCATCAAACGGCACGATCGCCAATCTGCGCCTGGTGGACTGCTATGTCATCGGACAGCGTAAAGTGGGTGCTGTCTGCGGCTTAAACAACGGAACCATTTGCAATTGCGCTGTTTCCGGTATGGTAACAGGCACTATAAATGTAGGGGGTATTTGCGGCTACATGGAGAAAAATGGGGTGGTGGAAAACTGCCTGAGTGATGCTCGTGTAACCGCCACCAATTATGTAGCCGGTGGAATCTGCGGCAGCAGCGGCGGAATCATCAGATACTGCCTGGTTTTGGGGTCCGTCAGCGGCAACACCATACAAGGCGGCATCTGCGGTGATTATTTAGGAATGTATGCAATCATACAGAACAGCTATTTTAACAGTGATGTATTTGACGGTAAGGTAATACAATATAGCGACAATTGCGAAATCATGGATTCTTCGGGCAAGACTGCCGCAGAGCTGGCAAGCGGTGAAGTTGCTTGTCAGCTGGGAGAAGCCTGGGGACAGAACATTGACAACGGAGAAACGGTTCAGGACATACCTGTGCTTGGAGGCGCAAGGGTTTACCTGAGACGGATTTACACCACCTGTAGCAGGTCGGATACCCCTGTCACTGTTTACAGCAATACCAACGGGGATCAGGCTCCGGCTCATGGTCTGAACAACGGCTTCTGTGAAACCTGCGGTTACATGGAGCCGGCTGTGCAGAATGCGGAAGGTACTTATGAGATTAGCAACGCCGGGCAGCTGTACTGGTTCGCAGGACTTGTGAACGGCACGCTGGAAGGCGTGGAGCAAAAACGATCTGCCAATGCTGTGCTGACAGCGGATATTGTACTGAACAAACATGTGCTGAACGATGCCGGCGAACTGAACCAGGGTACGTTCCGCCCCTGGACGCCCATGGGGATCAGCGATATGTCTTATTTTGGCATCTTTGACGGACAAGGGCATGCCATTCTGGGAATGTACCTGAATGAAAGCGGCACCGACTATGTAGGCTTGTTCCGTTCTGCATCCGGTACGATCACCAATTTATGCCTGGATGATTTCTATGTAAACGGGCAATCTAAAGTTGGCGGGATCTGCGGTAGAAACAGCGGAACCATCAAAGAGTGTTATACTTACGGTCTGGCAGTGGGGGAGTCTTATTTAGGCGGCATCTGTGGATGGAATTGTAATAGTGGCGTAGTGGAGCACTGCATCAATGATGCCTGGGTGACCGGAACAGAGAGCACCATCGAGATTGGCGGTATCTGCGGCGTAAACGACGCTTATCTGCAGGGATGCGCCAATACAGCCTCCCTGCAAGGGGACTATAATCTGGGCGGTGTGTGCGGCAGCAATAATCAGTCGATTATGAACTGCTACAACACGGGAGAACTGGAAGGTCTGATCGGTGTAGGCGGCGTTTGCGGATTGAATACGGGCTCTCTTGTGTGCTGCTACAGCTTCTGCAACGTAACGGGCAACGAAAATGTCGGCGGTATTGCGGGTTGGCAGAGCACAAAAGGAACTCTGGAAGTCTGCTATTTCAACAGCGATCTGTTCAGCGGTTCGGTATGCGGCGGCGAGGACGGTAAAATGGAGAAGTCCTCCCCCATGACTGCTGCTGCCTTTGCCTCCGGTGAGGTTGCATACCTTTTTCAATCCAGACTATTGGATTCTCCCTGGGGACAGCTGCTTGGTATGGATCCCATGCCGACGCTCTACAACCCGAATATTGTGTACAAAAATCAAGCATACGATAGCTGTGAGCTGGAAGCGGGTACGGTTTACGGCAATGCCCCGGCAGAGCCGGTTTACAACGGACACGGAGGCTATGAGTCCCGCAATGGGTTCTGTGCCTGCGGCAAGACGGTGCAGCCTGCTGTTCTGAACGACAACATGAAGTATGAGATCAGCAATGCTGGTCAGCTGTACTGGTTTGCCGGGCTTGTGAACGGTACGCTGGAGAATGTGGATCAGAACCGGTATGCCAATGCTGTGCTGACGGCGAATATCACAGTGAACCAATTTGTGCTGAGCGGTGGGGCGCTATCGGGAGAAGATCATCGTAAGTGGACGCCCATTGGAACACCCGGAGCAGCCTATGCAGGCACCTTTGACGGAAACGGTTACAGCATCAGCGGACTGTACGTGAACGATGCTGACCTGGATCATGTGGGACTCTTTGGAATGTCCGAGGGTAAGATCTGCAATGTCCGCATCATGGATTCCTATCTGCTGGGCAGGATTGCCGTAGGGGCTGTGTGCGGCTATAATGATGGTACCATCCAGCAATGCGCTGTGGAAGGCGTTGTAAAAGGCAGTACCAGTGTAGGCGGTATCTGCGGCGTCAATGATTCGGCTATCCTCGGCCACATTCAGAATTGCCAGAATGCTGCCAGTGTATCGGCAGATGCCAATGCCGGCGGCATTTGCGGCAGAAATGACGGAACCATTCAGAGATGCTGCAGCGTTGGGCAGGTGACCAGCAACCTATACGCAGGTGGTATCAGCGGCATCAATGACACTGAGGGAAGCATCGAAATCTGCTTCTACAACAGCGACGTGTTCAGCGGCGATGGGATCGGAACCGAGACTGGAAAATCAAAGGACGTTCTGGGAAAGAACGCTGCGGAACTCTATTCCGGCGAGGTAGCATACTTCCTGCAATCGGGACAGTCGGGTGAGATCTGGGGGCAGGATCTGGACAACGGAAAGATCCATCAGAGTGAACCTTCTCTGGACGGCGAAAAAGTATATCAGTACTTAACCTATGAAGGCTGCAACAACCAGGCGCCCTATACCGTTTCCTACAGCAACACGGCGCTGCAGGATACCTTCCGGGGGCATGTGTACGAAAACGGCAAGTGCAAGTACTGCGATTTCTTTGAAAATCAGGTTGGCGCACACCTGGCTGGTTATTCTCTGAGCCTGGGCGGCAATATCGGCGTTCGCTTCTACATGGAGCTGGATCCTCGCACTGTAGCACGCTTCGACAGCTATATGCTGTTTACTTTGCCCGATGGTCAGACTAAGAAGATCTATGTATCGGATGCCATAAGGGAGACCCGCAACAACCAGACCTATTATATCTTCAACTGTGAGGTCGCTCCGAAGGAAATGACTGCCCCGATTACAGCACAGATGTATGCCGACTCGCTGTGCAGTGAACTTTACACCTTTACGGTGGCGGACTATGCAGACTATATTTTCGACCACGAGAATCAGTATTCTGCGGAAACGGTGGCACTGACCCAGGAGATCCTGCGGTATGGTGCATACGCCAAGGCATACTTTGACGGGGATACTTTGGGCGCTGCTGAGGAAATGCGCGGCATCACTGCGGATACTCTGGCGGATGCAAATCCCACCGTATCCGGCACATTGCCGGAGGGCATTACCTACTACGGCTCTAGCTTGCTGCTGGAATCCGATATGATCCTGCGGCATTACTTCAAGGTGAAAACCGGTGTAGACGTGAGCCAATACGGCTTTAGCGGCAACAAGGGGGAGTATTACTATATGGATCAGCAGATCACCCCCGGCAGAACCGCTGCTGACTGTGTGATCGGCGATTACACCCTGCACTACGACACCATGTGCTATGTGCATGCAGTGCTGGCAAGTCCGGATGCGCCGGAGAATCTGCAGCAGCTTGCTGCGGCTCTGTATCTGTACAACCAGGCGGCGGCAGCATATCTGAAAAACGTAATTGGATAAACTAACAGCCTCATCGGGGAACCGATGGGGCTGTTTTTGCTTTCGGTGGTTGCAAGCAATGGATATTTGTGATAGAATATGATACAAAGCATCTGAATAAACGGACGAAAAGAGGTGGCATGCTTGAAACGATACAGGGTTGCTTTGTGTGGACTGATCCTGCTGATGGTGCTGGTAATGCTGAACGGATGTCATGCAGAATATGAATGTACCATTCAGTTCCAGGAGGGAACAGAGGCGGAGGGAATGCTGGAGCTGCTGATTCCACTGGCGGAGGAGGATCCGGAGTATCGTGAATACAAGGAGATTGAGGGTGTAAGGAAATCCGCACCCCCGGTGGCACTGCAGGATGGGAGCACATATCGGAGCATTCAATGGTATTCCCATCTGTCAGATATACGCACGAATCCGGGAAAGACTACGCTGTGCTTCAATGCAGCCGATGAGTTTCTCAATTTGTGTGAAACTCGTCAGAGCTTCCGGATCGCCTTGGTGGATTCCCAGGGGAATCTGCTTCAGCTTTCGGAAGAATACCCCTTTCAGTCCGGAAAGCAGAGCTATCTGGTGCCGCCCATCCTATACAATCCGGAAACCAATACGGTGCTGCCCCAGTACCGGTATCGGCAGACCTTTTCGCAAGTGATCCGGGATCTGATTTTGTATTGGATGATGATGATCGTGCCTTGGTCAGCCATTGCAGATCTGATTACAATACTGGTACGAAGATGGACTGGCAGTGCGAGTGTTTCCAACCGCTATTACCAATTATGGCTTCCTGCATTATGTCTGCCAAGCCTGATCTATCTGGGTTGTACCTTATACGAGGCATTCCAGAGCACACTGACAAGTCGGGAGGCATGGAAGCGGTTTTGTGAGCTTATGCATTTTTTCCACAAAGGAACTATGCTGGTTTGCCGTCCCCTATCTGATCCTGTTGCTTTTGGGTTGCTGGAATGTGGTGAATCGGATTCGCCACCGGGCACGAAAAAAACTGGACCCGCCGCAATAATTGGATTTGAGGCAACACCTTCTGCCCGGCAGGAGGGGCTTTGCGTGTGGGGACAACTATTGCCTTAGGATTCCATCTTGCATGCGTTTGACTCGGTGGCAGCGTAGCTCATATCCAGGAGCATTTTGATGGTTTCGTCCGATGCGCTGTCGTCCAGCGCCACTGTGATCCAGTGGGCTTTGTTCATGTGATATGCAGGAAAGCAGCCCGGCCGCTCCCGAAGGGAAGGAATCAGCAGGGGATCGCATTTCAGATTGACCACATCCAGCATATCCGAACCGGACAGCCCGAGTTTATCTCTGGATATGTTCATAATCAGTGCAAACCATTTGCGGTTGCCCCTGTGGCGAAACACCTTGTGCCGGGGATGACTTGCCCAGGGACAGTCCGACTCCGACGGGTACCAGGCAAGGATGAATTGTTCAAATTCTGTTCGATTCACTGTGGTCGCCTCCTGATTGGAATAAGGCAGCACCGCACAAAGAATATGCAGTAGATGTTGGGCGGATTTTTCGTCATCAGATGCTGTGCAAAGCCGCCAGGCTAGCTCTGTGCAATGTTGCTGTAAGTATGTCCTTATTGTACCACAAACAAGGCATCACAGCAAGGCTTCTCACCTTGACAAAATCCTATGGGTTCGGTATACTATATCATAGAAACCTATACAGAAAGGAAACGCCATGTATTGCAAGGAATGGATTGACAAGCTGGAGGTACAGCCCCTGGAGCGGGCAGAATACATCCGGCTGCTGTCTGACTATACAGAGGAAGATCGGTTGTACGCCCAGGAAAAGGCACGGAAGATCGGAGATCGATACTTCGGAAAGCAGATCTTCGTCCGGGGACTGATCGAATTTACAAGCTACTGCAAAAATGACTGCTATTACTGCGGTCTGCGTCGGAGCAATCCCAAGGCGAAGCGCTACCGACTGACAGAGGAGGAAATCCTGGATTGCTGCCGGGAGGGGTATGCCCTCGGCTTCCGCACCTTTGTACTGCAAGGGGGAGAGGACGCTTATTTCACCAGGGAGCGGATGGTACACATAATCCGGCAGATCAAAGGTGCCTATCCGGACTGCGCTCTGACCCTGTCCATCGGGGAGCGGTGTCAGGCGGATTATGCAGCATTCCGACAGGCCGGGGCTGACCGGTATCTGCTGCGGCATGAAACGGCGGATCCGGCACATTACCGTGTTCTGCATCCAGAGCCCCTTTCCCTGGAGCATCGGATCAAATGCCTGGAAACGCTCAAGGAACTGGGTTTCCAGACCGGCTGCGGCTTTATGGTGGGATCCCCCGGGCAGACTCTGGAAACCCTGGCAGAGGACTTGCTGTTTATCCGGCGGTTGCAACCGCAAATGGTAGGTATCGGCCCCTTCATTCCCCATGGGGACACCCCCTTTCATAACCAGCCCCAGGGGACTCTGGAATTGACGCTGTTTCTGCTGAGCCTGATCCGGATCCAGCAGAAACAGGTGCTGCTGCCTGCCACCACGGCGCTGGGTACGATTGATCCCCGAGGGCGGGAGCTTGGGATTCTGGCTGGTGCCAATGTGGTGATGCCAAACCTTTCTCCGGTGGCAGTGCGGAAAAAATATTCTTTGTACGACAACAAGATCTGTACCGGGGAGGAAAGCGCCCAGTGCCGTTCCTGTCTGCAAAAGCGGATGGAGTCCATCGGCTACACTTTGGTGACTGACCGGGGGGATTATCCTGCGTAGCTGCTCCATTCTCAATTAAATGGACAAAAAAGTTCAATGAATCGCCGGATTGCTTCCTTGCGTTTTGAACAAAGCACGGATTTCGGAGGCGGACTGTGCAAAGCGCACCGCAGGTTTTGCGCAGTGTTGCCCTACAGCTTATAAGCGGAGGAATATATGCTCGATAAAGCTCAGGAAGACATGATCCAATCAATTTGCTTTGGATTGAAAAAAATAAAAAACAAAAGTAAAGTCCTTATAATTCTCCAGTTAATTACTGACGTTTATTTGTTTTCAAGCTTGCTTATGGAACTAATATCGTCGTTCTATGCATTGCCTTTCATAACGCTGATTGTTATTATAGTGAAAGCGGTACTTACGAGCATGAAACGAGATACTGTATCATGTGCTATATGCTCAGCACTCAATTTATCAGCCTTTGCAATGGCATTTGCTTTTAAAATAATAGATTATAATACTGCCGCTGCATTTATAATCGCCTTCATTATTTATGGTCTGCGCATAAAGCAATGTGTTATTGAAAAGAAAATCAACTCGCTTTACGGATACCCGACCTTTCATGCTTTTTTTATTATCAACGAATTAAAAAAGGACGAGTCTCTTTCCAACGAAGTGATTGCTGAATATAGTTTGATAGACAATGATCCTCTGTTAAAAAGTGAAATAAAGAGAATCCGGATGAGCCCATTGATAAATGTTATACGTCTATTGGGAGTAATCGGGGTTGTTGCCGGAATCATTATAATGTGTAACGGTCTGAACACTTCAGTAAAGATCAACAGTGCAGGGGCGATAAATACGGTCTCAAGCTCTCCAAACGGCACTTATTTCTGTGGTTCAACAAATAAAATATGTGGTATGTCAAATACCGGTATGGATAAAAATGCTGAAGATATTTATTGGTGTATAATTGGTGACGAGTGTGTTACAATAAAAGTTCCTCTGCAATACAAAGAGATTTTCGCTAAGTTTTATAATCGTACTGAAGAAAATGATAGTTCATCTTATGATGAATATTCCAATGAAAAAGTTGAATTTCGTGGAATCGTTTGCGATGCAAGCAAATATGATGCAAGCATTATTAATACCAAAACTCTGAAATCCGAAGAGGGTTCATTGATCATAACGGATAAGTTCATCGAAGTCATTTCTCCAGATATCATAGAGAAAAACATGAACCTCGGGTTCACGATCACTTTGATTGGTATAGCAGCTTATATGATTACGATTGTACTTAGGGCAACATCGGACAAAGTTTATGCGGCGTTGCCTTAACTTAACCTTTTACAGTTCCAATGTTTGATACATAGACCGGACTTGTATTGTATAAAGCCCTCATTTTTCTTAAAATTAGTATACTTGATTTAATGTTTTAAAACGGAGATGCTTCGCTTTTTATTGACAAGGCGGCAAAAATCTGATATACTAATATATTGTATAGGTGTAACCTGATATTGAAGTGAATGAGGAGTTGTTACTATGGCAAAGAAGCAGATGTCCCGTGAGGGTTACGAAAAGCTGGAACAGAAGCTAAGCTATCTGATTACCGTGCGCCGTGCGGAAGTAGCACAAAAACTGAAAGAGGCACGTTCCTTCGGCGACTTGTCCGAGAATGCAGAGTACGATGAGGCAAAAAACGAACAGGGCATCCTGGAAGCGGAGATTGCCGAGCTGCAAATCACCCTGGAAAATGCGGAGATCGTGGAAGATGATAACATTTCCGTGGACGAGATCGGTATGGGCTCCATCATTGAGATTCGCCGGGTTGGCACGGACAAGATCGAGCGGCTCCAGATCGTAGGTACCAACGAGGCAAACTTCAAGGAAGGAAAAATCTCTGACGAATCTCCCATCGGCAAATCGGCGCTGAAAAAGCGTGTGGGCGATACCTTCCTGGTAGAGGCACCCGCCGGTGAGTTGGAGTTTGAGGTTGTAGCAATTTCCAAGTAACAGAAAGGAGTGTGCGGAGCCGCCGGGCTGCCGCAAAGTTGCATGAGTGAAGTAGAAAACAGCGCTGCATTGGAAGAAGCAGTGCAGGATGTCCATATTTTAAAGAAGGTTCGCCTGGAAAAGCTGGATGAATTAAAGGTCAAGCATGAGAATCCTTATGAGATCACGAAATATCCGGTGGATGCCCACAATGCAGAATTGAAGGCTGCCTTTGAAAAAGAGGAAGCCCGGATAATCGCTGAGGCTGCCGGCGATGAGGAAAAGCTCAATGCGTTGCTGGAGACCCAGAAGGAAAAGATCGTGCACATTGCCGGCAGAATTATGAGCTGGCGTGACATGGGCAAGGCGAATTTTATCGATGTGCGGGACGGTTCTGACCGGATCCAGGTCTATGTGCGGATGAATGAGATTGGTAAAGAAGCCTTTGCTGACTTTAAAAAGTGGGATATCGGTGATATCGTGGGCGTAGAGGGCTTTGTGTTCCGTACCCGCAAGGGCGAAATTTCCATACATGCCAAATCCATTGTACTGTTGTCCAAGTCCCTGCTGCCCCTGCCGGAAAAGTGGCATGGTCTGAAGGATCAGGATATCCGCTATCGGCAGCGGTATGTGGATCTGATCGTCAACCCGGACGTAAAGGACACCTTCCTCAAGCGCAGCCAGATCCTGCGGGAGGTTCGCAGCTACCTGGACAATCTGGGCTATCTGGAGGTAGATACACCGGTGCTGCATACGCTGGAGATCGGCGCATCCGCACGTCCCTTTATTACACACCACAATGCCCTGGATCTGGATATGTATCTGCGGATCGAGACCGAATTGTATCTGAAGCGGCTGATCGTGGGCGGCTTTGAAAAGGTATACGAGGTAGGGCGGATCTTCCGGAACGAGGGCATGGACACCTCCCACAACCCGGAGTTCACCTCCATTGAAATGTACCAGGCTTACACCGACTATATTGGCATGATGAATCTGATCGAGGATATGTACCGGACCATTGCCCGGAAGGTATGCGGCAGTGATGTGATCACCTACCAGGGTGTGGAGATCGACATGGGCAGGCCCTGGGAGCGTCTGACCATGGTGGAGGCTGTGAAGAAGTATGCCGGTGTGGATTACAACGATTGGGCAACGGATGAACAGGCACGTGCCGTGGCAAAGGAAAAGGGCGTGGAAGTGGACGAAGGAGATGCTGCCACCAAGGGGCATGTGCTGATCGCCTTCTTTGATGCATTTGTGGAAGAAAAGCTGATTCAGCCCACCATCATCTACGATTATCCGGTGGAGAATTCTCCCCTGGCAAAGCGGAAGCCCACTGATCCTGCATTTACCGAACGGTTCGAGTATTTCATCTACGCTCGTGAAATGGGCAACGCATTCTCTGAGTTGAACGATCCTATCGATCAGCGGGAGCGTTTTGAGCGGCAGGTTGCTGCGAAGCGTGCCCAGGGCAACAACAATGCTACCGTGGACGAGGATTTCGTTACCGCACTGGAATATGGCATGCCTCCCACCGGTGGATTGGGCTTTGGCCTGGATCGTCTGGTGATGCTGCTGACTGACAGCGCATCCATCCGGGATGTTCTGCTGTTCCCGACAATGAAGCCTATTGACAAGTAAAAGTCGAAAAAACCCAGTGTTTATGCGGGTTTCGGGACTTTCTAAACCGAATAAATTTACCTCTTTACACCAAATTTACACCAATCGGTGCTAAAAACGGTGCAGAGACTAAAAAATCGCATAATTTTAAGTTTCACACAGCTCCTGAGAAGTTACTGCTTCTCAGGAGCTTCTTTCATTTCTCATAGTTTTCGGACTACATCGCAAACTACACCAATCCTGTTTTTCTCAATATAATGAGGATAATCACAGAGGAAGGGGTGGTTATACTATGAGCAACAGTTTAGCAAGCGTTCACCCGGAGCTAATTCCTGAATGGTCAGAGAGGAATTTACCGCTGACGCCGGATAAGATAACCTTCGGTTCAAATAAAAGAGTGTGGTGGAAAGGTGCTTGCGGACACGAGTGGGAAACGAGCGTTAAAGCTCGTTCAAAGGGCGAGAAATGCCCGATATGCTCAGGAGCGAGAGTAATAGAGGGTATCAATGATTTAGCCACATTGAAGCCCCTGTTGGCTCAGGAGTGGTCTGAAAAGAACAAATTAAAGCCTACCGAGGTATCTGTCGCTTCTCATAAGAAGATTATTTGGAAATGCAAACACGGACACGAATGGGAAGCAAGCGTTAAAAGCAGAACGATAAACGGTACAGGCTGTCCATACTGCTCACACAATAAAGTCCTTGCCGGATTCAATGACCTTGCTTCACAGTATCCCGATATTGCTGCTGAATGGTCTGACAGAAATCTTCCGTTGCTGCCTACAATGGTAACAGCCTTTGCAAACAGTAAGGCTTGGTGGAAATGCAGAGATTGCGGAAACGAGTGGTACACTCTTATTTCAACCCGTGCCGGTGGGAGTAGATGTCCGTATTGTAGTGGATATACATTGCTCAAAGGATTTAATGACTTGGCGACTACGCACCCTGACCTTGCGGCTGAGTGGTCAGAAAGAAATTATCCCCTAATGCCTGATGAGGTAAACGCAAAATCAAGACACAATGTTTGGTGGAAGTGTAAGACCTGTGGCAATGAGTGGAAGTCCGTTATCAATGCTCGTGTAAAAGGAACAGTATGCCCGGTTTGTGCGGACAGGGCGGTTCTTGCAGGATACAATGATTTAGCCACAACGGACAGGAAACTGCTTGCTGAATGGGATTACGAAAAAAACTCTCTGCTCCCGACACAAGTGTCAAGAAAGTCGATGAAAAGTGTGTGGTGGAAATGTTCACTCGGACACTCTTGGAAAGCAAAAATCAGCGACAGAACAATTATCGGAGAAAAATGCACCGTATGCGAAAGCGAATATCGCTCCGTGTTCCCCGGCTTGGCTGTTGCCTATTACGCCAATCAAAAAGGACTAAAGGTACAGCTCGGTTCAGATAAACTATTAGGAATACCACTTGAAACCTACATTCCGTCAGAAAAGCTGGCGATAGAATTTACGAACGGCTCAGAACATATGGAGGTTCTCAAAAGCCACCTTTGCAAGCAGCGAAATATAAAACTCGTAAAACTCCCTTTTAAGACAACCGAAACGGAAACGGAGTATGCCGACAGAGTAAAAGCAGTTTTCAAAAGCGTACATATCTTTATTTATTCTGATGTCGAAGTAGATGTTTCGGTAATCAAAAGAAGATTCGATGAATGGAGGAAACGACTATGAGAGAAGAAAAGTTCCATATCTATCTAAATGATGACGAATATAGCAGATTGATACAATCACTTATTCGTTTGAAGAACAGCCTGACAGCACAAGGCAGATGCACCGATGCAGTAGATGATATTCTTTATAAGGTGCTTTCAGCCAAGAGAAGAAAGTTCAAAATCAAATATATCTGAACACGAAAAGAGACCGCCTACACGATGTAAGCGGTCTTTGCTAATTTAGAGTAAGTTCGACAAATTGTAATTTGTCTGAATTTTCAAAGGGAGAATAGAACTACTATTCTCTCTTGTAGTAACCCAGTATTTTGCTTTTTTCTATTTATCTAGTTTTCCTTTAATTTTTTCTTGAATCCAATTTTTTTGATTACAATATGGACATCTTAAATATTTCCCCTTTTTTCCATTATTTAGACTAAACATATCTTGGAAAAAAGTAATTGAAAATCTTTTATTACAAGATGGACAAATATAATTATATTTAGAAGAATGGTGATAAATAAGTAAAAGTAGAAGAACAACATCTAATACTATTGCTACTGCTAAATATATTCCTCCCAACATTGAACCTACAATTAAGCTAACAATTAAAAAAATAATATAACTTACTAATAACATATTAATCTCCATTAAAAAAGCATTTTAAACTGGGTTTCTAATAAAACATATTTATATAATACCATATTAAAGTAAAATTTACAACTGCAACACAAATTCAAATTTGTCTTTCTCTTAATTTCCTATTATACACCAAAATTATGAATATTTCTACCCGCCGTCTATTGACCTCAATTACGAGGGAAATAGGCGGCTTTTTTGTTTCTAAAAAAATATTTTCAAGAATTTTTTGAAAAAGGGGTGATTTTGGGTGTGCATTTTGACCCCCTTTGTCCAAATGAGTGAAGGGGTTAATTCCGAACCACGAAAAGGTCAGCCCATTCACTTGTATTTTGACAACTGAATAAATCATTCACTAAGACTTTAATTCTGATGATTTTAGCCACCTTATCGGGTACGCCGTGACTTCTGCATTGCAGAACAGCGAGAACTCCCGGTATAAGTAACAGGTTGCCCCTGTTACGGCGATGACAGTCAGAAGGATAATGATACTTCTCTACGGAGCTGGCGGAGTACCCGGCAGAGGTGAAATTCCTATGATACAGATTAGCAGTCTGTTCCTTAGTGACTTCCCGTGAGCTTATTGCTCGGCAAGGGGTGTTGAGAACAAATATTGCCCGACCGGTTAGGAAATGAGCCGGTCAAGTACATAGCCATACTGCGATGGCTATGAATTTTACGAAAGGAGGACGCACAAAGTGTCGAACTGCAAAACGATTGCTATATGCAATCAAAAAGGCGGAGTTGGAAAGACAACCACCACGGTAAACCTCGGCGTCGGTCTTGCAATGCAGGGAAAGACAGTGTTGCTCATAGACGCAGACCCACAGGGCGACTTAACCACCTGTCTCGGTTGGAAGGATACGGATAACTTGGGTATCACGCTTGCAACGAAACTCACAGATGTCATAAACGAAACGATGAATGACCCTACGGTCGGTATTCTGCACCACGACGAAGGTGTTGACCTTGTTCCGGCAAACCTTGAGCTTTCAGCAATGGAATTTAACCTTGTGAACGCAATGAGCAGAGAAACTACACTCAAGAATTATCTGAGTCAAGTGAAGAACAGATATGATTATGTAATTATAGACTGTATGCCTTCACTTGGTATGGTTACTCTCAATGCTTTATCGGCGGCAGACAGTGTTATCATTCCGGTTCAGGCTCAGTATTTGCCTGCAAAGGGTATGACACAGCTTGTGCAGACCATTTCAAAAGTAAAGAAGTATATCAATCCGGATATTAAGATAGACGGTATGCTGCTTACTTTGGTGGATAGCCGAACAAACCTTGCAAAGAGTACGGTGGAATTTGTTCCGGTTGCGAGTGTGTTACAGGCAGAGTCCGGTTCTCCGAAGGCCATTTTGGTAATGAATACCGGGGAGACAATTGAATTAAAAAAGGGAGAAACTCGTCGGGTTGCGAATATCTTTGGTGTCGGGGTAATTCAGGATTCAACGGGAGGTGTGCGCTTTGAAGATAGAGGAGAAATGGAGGAAGAGATTGGGAAGAGTACGATTGTCGTGCCTGAAAAAGGAGAGTATTTTGTCGTGTTAGGCGATGGAACGAAAGTATGGATAAATTCAGGTTCTGAGTTAGAATTTCCAAATCGTTTTTGCGGGGATATTCGTGAAGTAAAGTTGAAAGGAGAAGCTTATTTCGAGGTGGCCTCTAATCCACAAAAACTGTTTTACGTGTTAGCGGGAGAAACAAAGGTACGTGTGTTAGGAACCGCATTTAACGTGCTGGCTTACCAAGATGATCTACAAACAGAGGTTGCTTTATTACGAGGGAAAGTGAGTTTTGATGTGGCAGATAAAGCTTACGTGCTTACTCCCGGGGAAATTGCGACTTTAGATCGGGAAAGTGGAAAAACGATTATTCGGAAAGGTGACGTGGCTGCGATTGTGGATTGGAAGGCGGGACGATTTAACTTTGAAGATATGCCTTTAGAGAAGTTGACCGTGAAGTTATCCCGTTGGTATGGAGTGACGTTTATTTTTGATGACGAAGAGGCTAAGAAGTTACGATTCTCAGGGGCTGTGACAAAGTATAGAACGTTGGATTACATGCTAGGTATGATTGAAAAAACAACTGATGTCTCGTTTGAATTAAAAGAAGATAAAGTGGTTGTTTCTTTGAGAAAGTAGTGTTTATGTGATGATGAATAAAAAATCCCGGATAGTGGTGACGCACGATCCGAGATAGAGATTGTTAACTTATTATAAGTAACTTATTTTACAAAGGTATGAAAAAAAAGCGAATGAGGTGGCTCTTCATGCGAAATTTTGAGCTACGAAAACTTTTAAAAATTATGAAGTTAAGCGTAATTTTATTATTGGTTAGCATGCATCTGGCAGTAGCAAATGTCGGGGCTCAGGCTAAGGTTACTATCGAGGCGAAAACTGTGACTTATTTGGAATTATTTAATCAAATTAAACAACAAACGGGTTTTACTGTGGTGTACAGTAATAATGAATTAGATAAGTACAAGACAGTGGAGGCTGGATTTGTGAAGTCAGATTTGAAGGCTGTCTTGGATAAAATTTTTGTCGGGACTAGGCTAGTCTATGAAATTATGGATGAGTTTATTGTTTTGAAGGTAGCTCCGGATGAAAAGAAAAAGGCATTAAATATTATAGGATTAGTGACAGATAAAAGTAATGTTCCTCTTCCTGGAGTAACGGTAGTTGTGAAGGGTTTGAGTGTAGGGACTGCAACGGATCAGCACGGCCGATATCGATTGAATATACCGGAGGTCAAGAATCTGTCGTTACTGTTCTCTTTCATTGGAATGAAAACTCAGGAAGTAAAGTACGTGGGGAAGGATACGATAAATGTGGTGATGGAAGAGGATTCAAAGACCGTGGAGGAAGTGGTTGTAACGGGTTATCAGACTATAAAGAAAAGAAGTATGGCGGGTTCTACTAGTAGCGTGAAAGCAGAGGATTTGTTGTTAAATGGAACGCAAACATTGGAACAAGCCTTGCAAGGAAAATTGCCAGGAGTGGCAATTGTGAACCAAAGCGGGTTGACGGGAACCCGACAAAAAGTAAGAGTACGAGGAACTTCAACTCTGGTCGGAAATGCAGAACCGGTATGGGTGGTGGACGGGATTATTCAAGAAGATCCGTTACCTTTTAATTCAAATGATCTGACGAATATGGGGGATACGGATGTGGATATGATTAAAAATTTCGTGGGAGGGGCTATTTCATGGTTAAACCCGAATGATATTGAGGATATTACAGTGTTAAAAGATGCTTCTTCTACTGCTATTTATGGGGTAAAAGCTGCTAATGGAGTGATTGTGATCACAACAAAAAAAGGAGAACGTGGCAGGATGTCTTTAGGGTATAGCGGAAGTTTTTCTTTTAGTGCGAAAATGACATACAACAAGTTGGAGTTAATGAATTCCAAACAGCGAGTTGAAGCTTCCAGGGAAGCTTACGAGAAAGGATCCGTGCTGAAAACGGAAGAACCTATAGGATATATGGCTTTAGCGTTAGCATATAAACGTAGAGAAATAAGTTATGATGAATTTAATTCGGGAGTAAAAAAATTGGAAACTAATAATACGGATTGGTTTGATATATTGTTTCAGACTCCATTCAGCCATAATCATTCGATAAGTGTTTCAGGAGGAAATGCCAAGACAACTTATCGGGCTTCTATCGGTGTAAATAATGCGAATAATACGGCAAAAGGTAATTCGCAGAAGTCTTATTCGGGAAACGTGAATGTTTCTACTACTTTTTGGGATCAATTGTACATCACGTTCGGTTTGTCCGGTAACGTATCAAAAACGAAGGCTTTTAATGCAGCTAATCCGTATAGTTACGCCAGTACGACAAATCGGGCAATCCCTTGTTATAACGAGGATGGTAGTTTACATTTTTACAGGACCAGCGGTGGTGGGTTCTATAACATCTTGCATGAATTACATAATAGTGGAAATCGAAATACTTCGAATAGTATTAATAGTAATTTTAGTATTCGTTGGGTGATGGGGCATGGTTTGACGTTATCATCTATTATCGGGTATAATTATTCCACTTCTTTTGGAGAATCTTGGTATACGGAACAATCTAATAATATCCGAAATATTCGGGGATATGAGTTTGGTGAATATGGCCCGGGAGATGTTTTGTATATAGAATCTCCTTTACCATATGGTGGAACTTTGACAGTGAATGAAACTCGAAATAATAATTATACATGGAGAAATCAATTGGAATTTGTCAAGACTTTTGATCGTCATGTGATTAATGTGATGCTTGGACAGGAGGCCAGAAGCAATAAATATGATGGTTATTCCCAAACGAATTATGGATATATGCCTGATCGGGGAA